>JAEEGL015496106.1_pt1 | contig 13434 bp, 10 predicted proteins | sample 9134231 | NCBI WGS metagenome assembly JAEEGL01 (sample SAMN16246548, study PRJNA631951) | gut metagenome | biome: gut microbiome; feature: rumen; material: fiber-attached | host: Bos | place: Iran: Karaj | collected 2018-10 | reverse complement strand
TATCCATCCTATGATGCAGCATTGGATGAAGCGGTCTTTAACCAAAACCTTGGTGGGACTGCCGCTGCGTTGGTAAACAAGCATGTTCTGCAAATAGCGCAACAGACCTGCCAGAACCCAGAAATTGGTCAGATAGACATAAGAAGAACCGAAACGGTCCATCACACCTTCATTCATTGTATATATAATGTAGCATACCATGGTGATGGTGCCCACGATGGTAACGGAAAAGTCGATAAACTGGGCATTGTAGCCGGCAATGCTCTTTCGAGGCATCGTGCCAGTCAACTCATAGATTCGGTAATCGTCCTTTCGTTTGGCAAAAGCAAGGAATAGGGCCAACAGGAAAGTCATCAGTGCCAACCAGCCACTGACAAACAGGTCTGTGGTAAAACCACCAATCAAAACTCGGATGACAAAACCGACGGCAATGATAGCCACGTCAAGGATGGCAAATTGCTTCAGTCTGACACAGTAGGCAATGTTCATTCCCCAATATCCTAAAAGCAGTGCATAGAGAATGGGCATGTTGATGCTGTGCGAAAGGGTGACCAATAACAGTGAGCCTATCAGACAGAGCAGCATAATGAAGTATCCTTCCCATATACTCACTTTCCCTGCTGCAATAGGACGTAACTTTTTCTTGGGATGCAGTCGGTCGCTCTCTACGTCATGAATGTCGTTAAAACAATAGATGCTGCTGGATACGAAGCAAAAGGCCAGGAAAGTCCAAAAAGTCTGCATGAAATATTCCTTGTTCAGCAAGTTGTTGCTGAAGAACAATGGGGCGAATACAAAGGCATTCTTAAACCATTGCAAGGGGCGCAAAAGCATCAAAGCATCCTTCATTCTATCTGCAAAATTACAAATTTTTTTCAAATATCAATTATTAATTCTTAATTATTTTGTACCTTTGTATTCGATTTTGATAGAGACTGATGTTAGACTTCATACACAGATACGAAACGAAGATAGAATTTAGCAGAATCGGACACGATTTGTCACTTGATTTTGTGAAAGGCGTTTGTATCTTGTTGGTTATCCTCAACCATTCAACAGGTTTAGCATTTCATCAAGATTCGTGGTTTTTCCTATGGGGGTATCCAGCCGTCCCTCTATTCCTGTTGATACAGGTCTATCATTCCTATAAAAAAGAATACGATGGTATTCATATCGAATGGGTAAAAATTTGGAAGAGGGCGTTTTTCCCATTTCTTTTGGTTCAGGCATTGCTTTTTACATATGTTGTTGTCACACAACCAACAAGATCGTTACATTCTATATTTATGACGGCCTATTTCTGGGGAGGGAGAGGACCAGGCTCTTATTATCCGTGGATTTATATCCAGTTTGCGATTCTGCTTCCCTTACTTCGTCCTTTATTTCAGCGCTTAGATGAAAAGGCTCTATTGATTTCGTTCTTGGGGTTGTCGATAGGTAGTGAACTCTTGTGTCATTATACTCATATGTCCGACTGGGTATATCGTCTTCTTTTCCTAAGGTATGTTTTCCTTATCTATTTAGGCTACCAGATGGTTGTTAAGGGAGTTGTCTTGAACATTGTGACCGTATTCCTTTCCCTTGTCAGTATCGTAGCTGTGTATTGTTTTGATGTCCTTGGAGTAGATTGGAGTCCATTCTTCTTTGATTCAAACGACTGGTCTACATGTCATTGGATATGTTATTTTTATATTGCATATCCAATGCTATATTTATTGTGTAAGTTCTTTTATTGGTTACCTCCCAATAGTCTGATAGAGAATGCTTTTTGTAAGATGGGAAGGCATTCTTATGCCATTTTTATTTTTCAGTTGTTCTATTTCTTTGTATTTGGTCCCTTGGTTGGAGATGGACTTTCGATAATTGGGAATCCTATAGTGGAAAAGGTATTTTATATACTTATTTCTATAACGGTATGCGTGATACCGGTTCTTCAATTTGTTGATGGACTTACTCGTGGAACTATTTTGTTGCGGATTGGTGCCATTTTGATGATAATAGTAAGTGCTATAACATTGGTTCGATGGAAGTGGCGTCCATTCTATATACCACCAGTTCCGTTTACCCCATACGACGTAAAGCATCATCATGACGACACACTACGAGTTATTATGATTGGTGACAGTTGGGTCTATTTCCATCAGACTTTGCGCCGAGATTCTACTTTCGAAATTCAATTGAAAAAAGTCCTTGGAAGCAATAAGGTGAAAGTGACAGCAAAAGGAAAGGGTGGAGCCGTTAGTGGTGAGATTTACGAACGAATGAGCAATGAACGCACATGGGAGATGGACTATGACTTGTATTATTCAGCTCAGTCGGTCATTGAGAGTGGGGCAGACTACTGTGTTATATCGGCAGGTATCAATGATGCTCGTCAGAGGCGGGGTAAATACTATTATGTGGTTAATTGCGAGCGGATAATCCGTCTTTTGTTATCCTATGGTATTCGACCAGTTATGATGGAGATTCCTGATGTGTCAATAGACGAAGCATACGATGGTAATTCCTTGTATTATAAGCTAAGAGCACGATTAATGATGAGTTTTCTAAAAACTGATTTGCGTGGTGTCGATGGATATCGCTATCCTTTGAGAGATTCCCTTATAGCTCATCACTTGATGGATAGTATAGTTTATATTTCGGCAGACAAATGGAATCCTGATGGTTGGCGAGATAAACGTCACATATATACAGACGATGGTTTCCATCTAACACTTCCTGGCTATGCCTTGCTTGATTCCACTTTCGCATCTGAAATAGTGAAAGACTATAGTTCTCGTCATCATTAGGAGTGCCACTTTTTATCTTTGAGTATTGTAACTTTATTTGTAGCTAATTTGCAGAGGAATGCCAAAAGGAGTGAAAGGATTATCCCAACAATTAGTTGCCCCATATTACTGAGGTAATCAATTGTGGTAATTTTGACTATTTTAAAAACAAACTCATGAATAAGATATAGCTCTAAAGACATTGCCCCAATCCATCTGAATGGGAGAAGGATAACCAATGGAATATGTTTAAAAATCATAATAATAATATAAATGATGGCCATTGTGCCAAATGCTAGAGCAAACATCATGATTGCCCATGGTATGGTGTTGCCAAAGATATCACCTTTATGAATTGCCGCGAGAGTACAGGCAATAGTTAGAAATCCTAGTGCTATAAAGACACTCTTTGGTGATATTATTTTTTGTTTTACAGTTAATAACATGCCAATAGTAAATACTAACAAACGCTCAAGAATCCATGTCGGAGAGTTGCTTTCATGAACTCTGAAAAATAACTCGTTAATCAAAAAGAGCATAATAACAAATGCCATAGTAATAGCAGTCTTTTCCTGAAGGTATTTGTGTAGCCAAGGGGATAATATGTAATACACCAGTATAGCGCGGATATACCACAAATCAAGGCTAAATAATGAGAACCCATTGATGAAGTCAATATTATTAGGGATAATAAAGAAAGTACCAATTTCTAAAAAAGTAAAGCATTTAATGATGCCGCAAAATACACATGAGGGGAACAAGCGTAATAATCTTCGTCGGTAAAATATTCGTATAGGATACGTATGAAGAGAGTTGACAATTCCCATTCCAGATAAAAGCAAAAAGACATCAACTCCCCAGTATCCGAAATAGTGGAACATGTTAAAGGGGGTAGAAGACACAAAATCCTGATGGAACAAGAGAATGGCTATTATGGAGATACCCATAATGGCAGATCTGTGTGCAGATATGTCTTTCAGAAATTGCTCTTTCATAAATAATTCCATCTTCTACTATAGTGCAAAATTAGTTTTTTTTTTAATAACAAGATTATTTTTCTTTGTTTTTTTCTTATTTTTGCAAAAGAATGAGAAAGAAAAGAATTTATATTTTAATTTTGATGATATCATTCCTTGCAGGATTGATAATCGTTTTTATATTGTATTATTCGAATATTCCGTATTATAAGCCAGCCAAAGAGCACGGAAAACTTGCTCTTGTTTCTCGTGAAAAGGATGATACGATTAGGGTTGGCTATATAGGTGATAGTTGGGCTGCTATGCACGGGCGTAAAAATCTTATGCTGGAATCCATGCTCACAAAGCTAACTGGTAAAAGCGTGATAGTTAGAAGTGCTGGGATGGGAGGACTAACCAGTAAAGAAATATATGACAGCCTTTTTACGAATACGAAAATGAAAAATATTGTTGAGTGGAGGCCTGACTTTTGTTTTGTTTCGGCAGGAATCAATGATGCTCATAAGAAGATGGGACGTTCCTTTTTTAAAGAGAATATGCGCTTGATAATCAGTCTATTCCTTATTAGTAATATAACCCCTGTAATAATGGAAATTCCCGATTATGATATATGGTTTTCTTTCCAGCGGATGATTTTCCCAAACAAATTAAGAGCTGTGCGTTCCATGTTATGGACAAATTCTTCTATTGATTGTATTGATGATTATATGGCGGCTTATGATGAGCTGTTAGATGAGCAGCATTGGCATACTCAAGTTATTACAATCCGGAGTGAACGATGGAATCCGGGGGGCTATAAAGATGATAGAAGTATGTATTTAGAGGACCGAATGCATCTGAATGAGAAAGGTTATTACTTTTTAGATTCGTGTGTGGCATCTGAAATAGCAAAATATATAACTGCAAATGGCAATCGACATTGAGATTTACCACATAAGTTTTTAAAACCAATGCAATCAATGCCACGTTGCAACACTCGCTGACAATCAGCTAGTTACGCGTTGCATTAGCGTGGCATTGTGACGATGGATGATGAAAAATGGCCCCCAAACGAGCCATTTTTAACGTTATTCCTTCAAAAAAACGAGATATTCTGAACCAAAACGGGTGCGTTTTCGCTTCAATTGCTCGATATTTGTGAGAAATCTGCCGAAAGTTCGTAGATTTCCTGTGCGAATGGCAGAACCTGCCCTCTTTTTGATGATGGAAAAGATGTGTGCCGTTGTCATATATTGGCCGTCTTCCTCACGTTCGGGGATGCCGAAACATTCCTCAAAGAACAGCTCTTCGGGTGTGCGCATCTGGAACTGACGGTTGGAGGTCATCAACTGGCGTGTCTGATCGTCGTTCAGCCAGTAGGGTTCTTTCCTGTCAAGCAGTTCCATCGCCTGTGCATACAGCTGGTCGTATGGAATCGGTTCCGACACGTTGATGGGACCTGTTACCTCGATACCCATAAAGCGTCGGCTGCCTGTGGGGTCGGAAAGTATGTCGGTCATATTGCTGGTGGCAATGAAGGAGGCCAGACGCTGGAATTCCTCGACGTGTTTGCCATAAGGGCGCTTCACCTTAACTGAAGCCTGTTGCACGAGGTTCTTCAGGAATCCGTCCTGTATCGCAGGCGATATTTGGTTGAACTCATCGAGGTTGATAAGCAGGAACTGACTCATGGCCTGTAATACCGACTTGCGCTCGGAGAGCACCAGGTTGTCGTTGTAGCCCCATTGCAAGTCGTAGGGTATCAGCGATTTGCAGAAGGTTGACTTGTTGTAACCTTGTTTCGAGATAAACAGGGGCACCATTGCGTTGCCATAGCGGAAATTCTTGCCAAGCCATTGGGCTACCATAGCTAAGAACCACGTGCGGAACCACTTTTCCCAATGTGGATTATTGGTTGGAACTCTGCGTGCGACGTCGGCAATATAGTCGTGTCCGTCCCATTTCTTATAGAGTCCCCAAAGATAATCTTCCAGAGGATTATAGATATGTATATGGTCTGATTTCAGATAACGGCTGATATCTTTGTCCCACACGTTCAAACCTGCCAATCGGGCCTCCATAGCCATGCTGTTCTGTATGCGTTCGTCAACAGGTCGCCATCCATAGTGCCATTTCTCTTTCGAGCGGTATTCCACGTAGCCCATGATGGTGTTCATGCGGAAAGCATAGTGTTTCTCCATGAAGTCGATGAGTTGGCGCGTCGTTTGAATAACGGTCTCGGATTGTGCTTCAGTCTCCTCAGTCGCTGGCATTTGGACAGACTCGGGCATGATGGCATCTTTAGGAATGCGCAGGGCAATGGCTTTTTCCTGGAAAAACGGATTTTCATCAACGGTGATGCGGAAACCAGTTGTCAGCAGTCGTGTTTCCTGTTGGCGCAGGGCTGGCATCACCATGAGTCCGTCGCTCGTCTTTGCCATTTTCAAAATGGGTTCATACAGTCGGCAGATGATGGGGTACACCTGTTCGCAGTAAGCCTCCATCTCCTCTTCCGTCTCGGGCAGGGAACCATCGGGTCTGCTCGTGTTCACGATAATTTTCACCGACCGTTGGCTGCTGCCAATCAGTGCGGCATAGGTGCAAGGCAGAATAGCTGCCATTCGTTTCACATCTTCAGTTTCCTTACGGTCTCTGACTGTCGATACGGTCAAGGTCAGCAGCCCGTTGAATTGCTTGACTATCATTAGCCCGTCCGTTTTCTGCCTCATCTCCACCGAAGGGTAGATATAAGGTAATCGGTACAGATGGCCGAAAGTGTAGTACGACTCAGCACGCCTGACAAACGAGCGCAGGTTGTCGATGTCGCCATACTTGTTGTCTTCCAATACAGAATTCATCAGTGTGCCAAAGCTCATTACTTTCAAATGTAGCTTGCTCTTCTTGTCTTTTCTTATAGTTGTTATCTTCATTGTTCCTTACTTTAATGGATTTTAATAATGGGTTAACAATTGTTCCATGCCCTGGAACGTTTTGTTCCATTAGGTGGAACATAGTGTTCCATGGGGTGGAACAAATTATTCCACCTATCGGAGTGTCGTAAAGAGGTTATCTCCGTCAGCCATAGATGCCCTACTGTCTGACAGAACCCCTGTTACGTAATGTCGTAGCTTTCGATGTAGTGGTCGAAGGGACGCTCCATGGGATAGCCTATACCAGCCAATATCCGCTCGATGTCCTTCTGTTGTTTGGGTGAGAGTTTACGCGTGCCGTCGTTGTAACGATAGAATGTACCCACACTGCCCAAGTAATGGGTAATCCGTCGCCTAACCATTGAGCGCAGATGAATGGGGACATTGCCTCTCAGCCGGTTCATTCCCCATGCCAGTTCCACCTTCTCCGTAGAGCGGAAGAACTTGCATTGCTCGTTATTAACTGCCGACGGATATACCGTCAGTCCATAGCTCCTCGTCTTGCTGGCCTCAGCTCCTACGGCATAGCGCAGGCAGTTGCCACATTGAGGACACGTTTTGTTGAAGCATACCAAAAAGTACATAGCATCAACATCTAAATTGAATAATTCTTTTTCCATGATATTATTTTATTAATAAGAATGGGTTTAAATACTATGCAAAGATACAAAAAAATAAGCCGAAATGCAAGTTTTTCGCCTGTTTTTTCAGTTTTTTGCACAAAACAGCCCCTTCCTTATCACAATGCCACGCTGATGTCACGCGTAACCCGCTGATTATCAACAAGTGTTGCAACGTGGCATTGATTGCATAGGTTTTAAAAATTTACGTGGTGATTTCCAATGCCAAGAAGAACTCGCGTGCATAGCGTTCCTTGCTGAATAATTTTGATCGCTTTAAAGCAGCTTCACTCATTGCTCTCCGTTTTTCAGGATGCTCATAGAGGTCAAGGATGGCACTCGTGATGTTAGAAACAATATTGTCTCTATTAATGATGGTTGCAACTCCTGCACATATTTCTGGAATGCCACCACTATTTGTCGCTATTAGAGGAAGACCGGCAGCCAAAGCCTCCACAACAGTTAGTCCAAACGGCTCTTCCCACATAGAGGGAACAATAGCGATATCCGCCATTTTAAGATAAGCTGGAATGTGCTCATAATTTATATAACCTGTGAAGATGATATTATCTTTTATCGGATTGGATTCTTTCTGAAGTTGTTGGATGAAAGGAGTAGGGTGTTGATCCTGTCCATATGCACTAGCACCCATAATCAGTAACTTGATTTCAGCTTTTTTAATTCGCTTAATAGATTGTATTAAGGGCAAAATACCCTTTTCTGGTGTTAAACGACCACTATAAACTATAACGAAATCCTTCTCGTCAAGGCCTATTTCTTTCCTATTCATTGTCTTGCTTTTGTAATAGTATTCAAGGTCAATACCATTGAGGACAGTTATTGATTTCTTGTCAAGTGGATTAATAGTTTGTACTCGACGAGTTATATAGTCTGAAGTGTTAATAATACGGGAAGTTGCATTATAAATTTCATGAGATTGTTCAATACTACTATTCAGATAGTCGTTTTCCTGGTGAATAACTAATGGGGTTTTAGTTTCGTTTTTTAGTCTTAAAACATATCCAGGACGATTTTCTATTATTATGAGGTCGAAACTATTTTTCTTGATTTGGCGAATAGTCCAACTTAAGTAATATTCTATAGTTTCATCATAATACCCTTTGACTTTCATGAATCTTTTTAAACGCTTAGATATTTTTGCCCATAGATTTGTGCTGTTTAAATAGTAATAATGGTTGGCTTTTGACAAAAAGGCAGGATGATTAGATACTTTTGGATGAAAAACACTATATACAGTTATGTCATGTAATTGATGCTTGTTGTTATACTCCAAAACAAAATCAAGTAGATTCTCCACAGCTCCCCCTTGAACGGCAGGAACAGGTAGTATTCCGGATGTGAGAATAGCTATTTTCATAATGAATTGATATTAAAAGACGATTTTTCGTATATATTCATTTTTATGTAATAGGATTGACAATAGGTATCCTCCTGTAAGAGCTATGATAAGTTGGATGAAGGATGTGATGATTGCTGTTTGAAGGGAAGACATTTCTGGTAGTATAGAGACGGAGAGTTGTTTGCCGATCAAGATAAATGGTATCTCGATACAGAAAATAGTTAGGGAATGAACACCAATCTGCTGTAGTCCTTTGCCGACTAAGGTTCCTTGAAGATGCCTGGTCAACCAGATTACTACTATACAACCAGTAAGGGCAGCTAGTAGATAGGTTAACATATTGAATCCATACATCCTGACAGAGATGTTAATATCGCTGCAGAATGGTAATAATACGAGATAGGGGATGATGAAAGTCCACTCCCATTTTTGCATAGATGGGGACAAATTGCGATTTGCCATAGTTCCACCATACATGACGACTGCCATTAGTGGTGCAGTGTCAAGACTCCAAGGAAGTAGAATGGGGAGGTGCGTCGCACCAGTTGTTGCTACTAGATATATGCCAATGAGCCAGTATTGGTATCTTGGATAGTAGATGAGGAGGTCGTAGAGCAGATAGGCAATAACCATGCAGGTAAGGAACCACATGGGATAATTGCCAACAATCATAAAATGACATATATCGGGTTCTGTGCCGAAGGGATAGAGACAGTAACGTGAATAGACGATACCGGCAATGGCACGCAGAGAGAAGTCATGGAAGCAAAGGAGTAACAGTATGCTGAAAAACAGGTAAGGTTTTAGTAATTTGATAGCTTGTCGACGAAAACACGTGTTTAGGCTAATGTTTTTTCTCGCTGAGGTGTAACCAGAGCAAAAAAAGAAGATGGGCACGAAGAATGCTGATGTGTAGTACATCAACTCCCAATGCTCGGAATGGCTGAGCACCACCAGTATGATGCCTATTCCTTTGGCGATATCAATGTATTCTAACCGTTGTTTCATCTATCTTTGCTCATGTGTAAACGCCAAATGATATAGTCGCGCCATTGATAATACTTTGTCTTCAAAATATGTTTGCGACATAGAAGACGTAAGTGGAAGCGGACAAACCGCTTAGGATAATCGATGATAGCACAAGGGGTGACGAGGAAATGGCTGTAATCTGTAACTTTGTCCTTCATCATCCCACGGTGCTGGAAATGGGCATAGAGCGACTCTCGCTTCTCCAACAGTCCGTTCTGAAAACGTAACATATATAGTTTATTGCTAACATGCTCGAAGATAACCTTTTGCCATCCACGGTTCAGACTGCAAAAATGGAAGGACTGCTTCGGTTTCGATACATTGTCGAATGGTTCTTCCAACCAACAGTCATCTGGTCGACAATCACGCCATTTATCACTACATCCCTTGTGATTGAACTCATCGAAGAAGGTAATCTTCGAGGTGGTGAACGCATCACGGTAATTCTGATAACCTTCCACCTGTTTCATAAAATAGGTGTTTGCATCCGCATCGTTGTGTATCAGGGTTAGATGTCCCCAACCTAACAGGAATTTGTGTTTCAGTACTTCGTCAGTAAGAAAAAACCGGATGTCACCATAAACGAGGTCAAGATCACCAAAGCCCCAGAAGTCATAGTTCTTTATATAATCGTGGAGGATATAACCGTATGTCTGTTTGTACTCACAGAGTTTGTAGGGACGGTCGAGCACAATACTGAAGTCAAATGCTTCTTGTGCTATTTGCCGGAATTCTCTGAACGTCATTCTGTGGACGATGATATTCTCTGCAGGCTCTACGTCTGCATCAGTAAAGAACATAAAATCGACGGACAAATTACGGAGAGCCGAGGCACGCCACATATTATATTGTACGGGCAGTGTACCGAAATAAGGAAATATGATGACGATGGACTTCATAGCGGAACTACGGTTTATTGATTCTGTAGATAAACTTGATGGCATAGGTAAGCCATTTACGACAAAGGGAATGCTCAATGAGTCGCATGAGCTTGTACATGGTACTCTTGTCCAGCATATAAAGGGTCTCGTAGTCCTGTATGGCTCCAGGAGGAAGTATTTCTGCAATTACTTGTTTATGTTCTAGTAAGCGCTGTTCATTCTGTGTTATGCTGATACCGTCAGGTTCTCGGCGGCAGATGATGTCATCGACGAGTTGGACACTGCACTGCTCTACGCAGATTTTCTGGATATAGAATTTAACGTCTGAAACCAATTTAAGCGACTCGTCATAAGGAGAGTTTTCAAATAACTCCCGCTTGAAGAATGTGCTCTGATGTGGAAGTGTATGGTGGATGAATGTGAGCATAGAGATTCGTGTGGGTAATAATGTAGCAAACCCTTGTTGAGTAGTCTCATTAAAATGATAATCTCTACCGACGATGATGTCTGCCGACAATCCTTTTGCCGACAGATGTTCTAGCACTTTCTCGTCATAGAGACAGTCACCGGAATTCATGAAGTTCAAGTAGTCACCATGTGCTTGCCTGGTTCCCTTGTTCATGGCGTAATATACTCCATTGTCGGGTTCTGATACCCAATAGTCAATCTGTGCATCGTATTCCTTTAGCACTTCAGCACTACCATCGGTAGAACCTCCGTCAATGACGATGAATTCAAAATCACGGAAAGTCTGGTGTATGACACTCTCAATGGTCTTACGCAGACCATCCTTGTTGTTGTAATTAACAGTAATAATCGAATATTTCATGAAAATTACTTAAGATATGAATGTTAAATATTACTTATTTGTTAACCATAGAGCAAAGAAGCGATCATATACTTCGTATATTCCCAAATTAGTAGTAACAAAATTCTTGTCTAATAGTCCTTTGATGGCAGACTGAACACTGCTGGCAGATGATAGATGCCAGCGTTGTATGAATTTTGTAGAGGTAATAGCCTCTGCCTTTCCTGCTTTACTGAGTGCTATAAGCAATTCTTTCTGTTTGGGTGGTAATTGGAATAACATGGCTTGATAGGTAAATTCATTTGAGCGGAGAATATTGGTGATGGCTATGTCAATCAGTTCTGATGAGGATACGCTATGTGGCAAAGTAATAGTATAAAGTTCATTCATAATGCGTTGTACATACCATGTGATACCTTCGAAACGTTCATAGACTATTTGGAATACTTCTGCGGGCAGAATCTTATTTGCTTCGTCAAAATGTTGCTGCGCAAACTGACAGTATTTGTCAATAGGAATACTGCCAAGACTCATCATACTGGTGCTTTGGTAAAAGGGACGGGCAGGACTATGAAACATTTCGCCCATCATCGTACGCTGTGAGCCAGAATAAATAAACTGGGCATTGCGGCAATGCTGGATATAAGTTCTTAATAATGCCTCTACTTTCCCGGTAGGATAAGTACTGACTGTTTGGAACTCGTCAATAGCAATGAGGCAAGGTTTATCTGCCGAATTAATATACTGGAAAATCTCGTCGAGGGTAGTCTTTGGCAATCGGATATCACCAATCTCAACATTCCATGATGGATTCCCCATTGCATCGAATGAAATTCCAGATCGTAGGGAACTCAGTACATCTGTGAATTTTCGCATTACTTTAGTTCCCAAAGGTCGTAGTGAAGAGAGCATTGATGCACCCATTACGGCTATCATTTCCTCTATGTTTTTGGTGGCATAGATGTCAATGAGAAAAGTATAATAATTTTTTTGTACTTTCCGCTGATGGAATAAATTCTCAATAAGTCCAGTCTTACCGATACGTCGTGGTGCTATTAATGCAACATTATTGCCATTCTCTAATAATTTTAATAATTGTTGCGTTTCTTCTTTACGGTCGCAGAAGTATTTCTCAGACTCATAACCATATAAGATGAAAGGGTTGTTTACCATAAATCTTCTTTTTGAAGACAAAGATAATTATTATATTTTAATTATCATGTTATAATAATTGCATTATAATAAAGTTTAACATCTTACGCCCTTATTCTTTTAATACTATCTTTGGCTCCCTTGGCAAAAAGGAGAGTGAGGGTTAGGTCAATTGTTAGGAAAATGACCATGCCAATGGCAGCATATCCTATCCATAACCAGATGGTATGGTACGGATTGATAGGTATTAGTTTTAATATATTAGTGGCAGAGAAAAAGGCGAAGAAAGAGATGGTATAATTACGTAATACCCCCTTCCAATAGATGAAGACAGGCTCTTTGAAACCAGAGGTGAAGAGATAATAAGGCTTCCAAAGTACGACAATAGCAAGGAGACTGACAATTTTACCTAATAGAATACCAATAATGCCCCATTTCAAACCACAGATAATCGTAATAGAGACATTGATTATCAATTCCACCCATGCAGACCAAACATCCGCATAGAGCCCGTGGGCATAATTAAAAGCATCAACAGATCCACGGGAATTGGATATATATATGAATATCATGAGAAGTATGAGGATTTTATGATCCATGATATACTCTGATCCTAGCCAATGTGAAACGAAGGGCTCTAAAAAATTGTATAAAGAGAAACTTAAGATGGCAGCAATTGTGTGCTGTATGGTAGTGAACTCCCAGAAGACGCTAAGCATCCGCTTTTTATCACCTTCAGCAACCAGATTACCCACACTTGCGCCTACGCTGCCTGTAACGGCAGAGAAAAGGGATATGAGCTTCGAGATAATAATCATATAGTTGCCATAATAGGCTACCATTTTCAAGGATACGAAAAGGAAAATGAAGAGTTCGTCACTTCTGACTAATACAAAGTCCTTGATTTTATGAATGAACACCTGTTTGGTC
>JAEEGL013973517.1_pt1 | contig 13434 bp, 11 predicted proteins | sample 9134231 | NCBI WGS metagenome assembly JAEEGL01 (sample SAMN16246548, study PRJNA631951) | gut metagenome | biome: gut microbiome; feature: rumen; material: fiber-attached | host: Bos | place: Iran: Karaj | collected 2018-10 | reverse complement strand
TTGTATTTGTCCAGTTCGCTCAGATCTCCGTCATAATCAAGGAACACTCCGTATTTTGTCTTGAATTCCTCACTGTGATCATACGGATCGAAATCATCTTCTCTTTGCCAAGCCAGCTTATAGTGTTTGCAATACTCTTTAAAAGCCTCCGGAAGATTCGTATATATGACATAGCTCATATTATTGAATTCTTTATTCATAGGGCAGAAACCGCCACAATATTTATATACGCCTCCGTCACGGTCATATATGATCAAACAACTGTATCCGCCGTCACATGTCGTCTCGGGATCTGATTCCTCGGGATCCAGATCATAAAGTCTTTTAAGATCTACCGCGTCAGTAATATTCCCAAACTGCTCATCCGTAAGATCAAAAAACACCGTTTCAGTATAATGTTCTCCGTTGGCAAACTTGTGATCAAAATCAACTTCGATCCTTCCGTCGTATCTGACATTTACGATGACAGTGGGAGCAAGTTCCAGGAAGTCGCCTGTAAAATAATCCATTCCCACAAGATATTCATCACTCAGGCGTGATTCATCAAAAGGCTCATAAATGACGGGCGTCGCAGGAACCACAGGATCAGATCCAACGCTGCTAACTTGTGAGCCGCCTCCCGGTATGGTTTCATCTGCCGGCGTATCATCAATGTTGCGTGAATATCCGCATCCGCACAGAGCACCTGCCATCAGAGCCGTCATAATCCATAAAATGATCTTCTTTTTCATATATCGTTCCTCGCAAAAGAAAAACAAAAAAACCGTCCCTACATCAGTACAGACGGTTTTCATATCATTTTAGTCACATCATGCCATCATTAAGGTATCCAATGGTGAAATGGTCCTGCCCCCTGTCATCGACTTCCCATATGCAGAAACTGGGCTTTCTGCCCTCCTGCCTGGGATATGAGAGCGAACCGGGATTGACTATGTAACAGTCATGACCGTAACTGACCTCGGGCCTGTGCGTATGTCCGAAAAAAGCTATATCACAGTCCCTTGCCACCGCTTCATCCCTGAGCATTTCTATCGATACGGATACCCTGTAATGATGTCCGTGGGTGATGAAGACCTTGTGACCGAAAAGCCTCTCTTCAAGTTCCCTGGGAAGTGCGCAGAAATAATCGTTGTTGCCGGCTACAAGGTAAAGAGGACATTTGACGCTGCGTCTTATATCGTCCTCTCCTCCTTCGACATCCCCGCAGTGGATCACGAATTCCGCGTCGGGATGCATCTTCATAACCTTGTGAAAATTATCGTTATTGCCGTGAGTGTCACTCACGATTATCGCTTTTTTCACTTTTCGAGCTCCGTTCTCATTTTTCTGAGTGCCTTGCCCCTGTGGGAGATCTTATTCTTCTCAAGCTCGGGAATCTCACCTGTGCAGCACCCTATCTCGGGACAGTAGAAAATGGGATCGTATCCGAATCCGAACTCGCCCTTTTCCTCATATCCGATGCGTCCTTCGACCGTCTCCCGGACGCACTTTTCGGTTCCGTCGGGAAAGACTGCGGCTATGGCACAGACGAATCTTGCCGTCCTCTTTTCATCGGGAACCCCTTCAAGTCTTTCGATGATGTTGTTGTTCTTGATGGAGTAGGGAGTATCCTCACCCATGTATCTTGCGGAGTATATTCCGGGTTCTCCGTTGAGAGCGTCGACTACAAGTCCCGAATCATCCGCAAGAACGATATCATTCGGAAGGAGCTCATGAACCGCTCTTGCCTTTATAAGTGCGTTCTCTTCAAAGGTTGTTCCGTCCTCGACAATATCGGGATCTATTCCGGCTTCCTTCATGGAAAGGATCTCATATCCGCTTCCTTCCATGATCTCGCGTATCTCACGCATCTTACCCTTATTACCGGTTGCAAAAACTAATCTCTCCATGACTCTTCTCCCATCTTTCCGGCCGCTTCGAGCACTGCCTGATAAAGACCCTTTGCAAGCTTTTCCCTGTAAGAATCCTCCGTCATAAGCTCGTTTTCGCGACTGTTATCACTGTTTCCGAGGGTAATGTATACCGCCGGAACATTTATATCATACAAAACGCTTTCCTCGGGCGCTTCTTCGATGCCGCACGCCTTGTCGGATACAGCTATCGCAACGGCCTTAAGACAGCTTTCACATAGCTCCGTGCTTCCGTATCCGGGAATATAATACATCGGATCGTAATATGTCTTTATACCGTGATGATCGGCTCCGTCATGCGACACGCCCATACCGATGAATATATCGGCACCGGTCTCTTCAGTAAGCTCGGCTGCGGTGATATATCTTCCCTCTGTCACATCGGGTTCAGTCATATATACCTTCACTCCGTCGGCAGAGAGCATTGCTTCGCATCTTGCCGCAACATCGGGCAGGACGCCTGCTGCCGAGTAGCTGTCTTCGGGATCCATCACCACAACGAAATTGTAGAGGTCTGAAGGTGATACCGCCTCCATGGTGACCGTATCTTCGTCTATCGAAAGCACATATTCATACACATGTGACATATCAAAAATAAGAAGTGCACCCGTCCCGTCATAGGCAACCGAGCACCGGTTTACAAGCCCGGGATCACCCGCAATCCTGCCTGCATCAACCGAAACACCGGAATCCGATAAAGATCCGTAATAGCCTTCGGAATCCGTGTTTATGTGTACAAGGAATCTTCTTTCGTTATAAAGATTCTGGGTTACGATATCTGACGCCCTTACACCTGCGGGGACGCTGAATTTAACAGTGTTAACCGCACCGCCTTCCGCAGCGGAAAGCGGTATCGCCTCAGACAGGTTTATAAGCTCGTCGTCGCTCACATTGGCGCTTGTGATAACGATCGGCTTGACCATACAGTAATAAAGGCAGGCCGCGAAGCAGGCCGCAAAAAGAAGACTCCAGAGCAGTCCCGTATAGAGTCTGCCCAAAAGCCTCGTTTCCCCTTCAAGCTGGGGGTCTGTGAACTTGACGTAAGGAACCTTCTTCACCTGTCCGGACATTTAATCCTTCTTCCTCGAGGGAGGCTTTGGTCCCCTGAATTCGTAAAAGTAAGTCTTCATCATACCGTTATAGATCTTGCGGTTCTTATCGGCTTTTCTTCCTATATCGCTCTCCGCCTTTTCATAAGAGCTGATGATATACATGCTCCAACTGTCGAGCGACTTGTATCTTTCACCGAGGACGCGGTACAGCGCACCCACTTTGGATTTATCCATGAGCCTTTCTCCGTAGGGAGGGTTTGTGATGATAAATCCGTACTTTTTCGGATGTGAAAGTGCCGCAACATCCCTTGTCTGGAAATGTATCAGATGCTCAACACCCGCATCGGCTGCATTCTTTCTCGCAACCTTGATGACCTCGGGATCCGCATCATAGCCCTGGATATCGGTCTCCTTTACATCGATCACAAGATCCCTTGCCTCTTCATATGCATCGTTCCACACACTCTTCGGAACGATATGTTCCCAGTCACATGCCGTAAAGAACCTGTTCATTCCGGGTGACATATTCGCAGCCATAAGTGCTGCTTCTATCGGGAAGGTTCCGCTTCCGCAGAAAGGATCGACCAGGATCCTGTCCCCTCTCCAGGGAGTGAGCATGATAAGTCCCGCGGCAAGGTTTTCCGCGATGGGGGCCTTGGCGGTCAGCTTCCTGTAGCCCCTTTTATGGAGTGATTCTCCGGTTGTATCGAGCCCTATGGTAACTTCATCCTTGTAGATAAATACCCTGAACGGAAAAGAATCCCCGTCCTCCGGGAAATGCTCGATGTGGTATACGCCCTTGAGTGATTCCACCATAGCCTTCTTGACTATGGACTGGATGTCGGAAGGTGAAAAGAGGGCGGATTTTACGCTTGAAGCCTTGGTCACCCAGAATTTTCCGTTCTCCGGAATGAATTCCTCCCACCTTACGGCCTTAACGCCTTCAAACAGTTCGTCGAATGTCCTCGCGGTAAAAGAGGCCGCCTTTATGAGCAGCCTTTCGGCCGTACGCGAACAAATGTTGACCCTGGCGACGGCTTCGGCATCGCCCTCAAACGTGACCCTGCCGTCGGAAACGGAGGTCACGTCATAGCCAAGATCGATTATCTCTTTTTTCAGCACAGACTCCATGCCGAAGTGACATGGAGCCATGATCTCAAATATCCTGTTAATGGTTTATTCCTTTCCCCAGCCAATGATCATTTCAGTCTTGTTGGGATTGTTTACTATCTTGCAGAATTCATCTTCGGGCATGGGTCTGTAGAAGTAATAGCCCTGGATCATATCACAGCCCGCATCGTAAAGAAATGCAAGCTGCTGTTCGTTTTCCACACCTTCCGCAATGACATCGGCGCCGAATGCGTGAGCCATGTTTATGGTCGACCTGATTATGGTCTCGGCCTTGTCGCTCTGGCCTATCTTGCGGACAAATCCGATATCGAGCTTGATGGTATCGAATTCGTAGCTTTCGAGGGTTGAAAGGGAGCTCATTCCGCTGCCGTAGTCATCGAGCAGTATCTTGACCTTCTTATCCTTCATGATCTTCAGGAAATCAAGAGCATTGCTCTCAAGATTCGCATAGGCGGACTCCGTTATCTCGATCTTCGCGGCTCCCTCCGGGAATTCGTCGCTGTCGAGGATCTCCTTGATCCTGTCGAGGAGCGTGGGATCGTAAAAATCGACCCTGGAAAGGTTAATGGACACGGGAACGAGTGGATAGCCTTCTTTGGAATTCTTCATGAGCATTCCGAATACGTTCTCGGCCATATACATATCGACTCTGGATACCTTGCCCGACTGCTCGAGTGCGGGTATGAAAAGGCCGGGAGAAACCATTCCCATATCGTGGTGCTTCCATCTGACAAGCGACTCCGCCGATACAACCTTGTGGGTTATGGTATCGACAACGGGCTGGTAGAAGGAAACGAGTTCCCTCTTCTTGACTGCCTCTCCGAGATCGGATATAAGGATCATTCGGTTTACATAATCAGTACGCATCCTGTCCGTATAATCGGTGTAAAGGATGGCATCCGAACTGCCTATGTTGGACTCCGCAAGCTTGGCCCTGTCTATCATGAGACCCACGGATAGTCCGGTATCGACTATGTGATAAATGCCACATGTTACGTTAAAATCATACTGCTTGTAAATACTCCTGTAGGTCATCTGGGTGAGTTTTTTCATCCTGGCGGCCTTAAGGTATTCATTCCTGATTATGGCGACAAAATGATCGCTCTCGAGTCGTCCCAGAACAAGAGGCTCGAGGACCTCCTTTATCTGGTCCCTTACCATGAAGATGACCTTATCTCCTATCTCTTCGCCGAAGAGGTCGTTTACGGTCTTAAATCCGCGGATATTGGTATATAAAAGGGAGTATCCCTTGGAAAGATCAAGCTTGCTTATACACTTCTCGGCATCGCGCAGGAAGCCGGCTCTCGAAAGTATATCGGTCATCCAGTCCCTGTCTATCATCTCGGTGATATCCTGAATAATGCATATTCTGGTATCATCCTCACCTTCAAGCGGTCTTATACGGACATCCATTGCCCTTCTGAAACCGCCTCTTTCGGAATGTACGGTCCTGGAGTAGCATCCCATGGATTCTATCTCGGCATCGATAACCGCCTTTGTAGACTGTCTTATGAGCAGATCCCTTTCCCTTTCTATAAGGATCTTGGACGCAAAATCTTGTATGAAGGCATTAAAGTCCGCTGCCTTGTCGACACTGACGTCATATTTAGGGAGAAAATCACCCGTGAATTTGCTGATAAGCTTGCCGGTACTGGAATTGATCTCAAAAACGCAAATGTAACCGCCTGTCATAACGGCATTCCAGTCACTTTCGCTGACATGGCTGTCAATCGTGCGCAAAGCGCCATTTTCCAGCACTTCTCCCTTGCCAAATAACTTTGTGACATCACCGTCAATTAAAAAGTAGCTTCCGTCGTCGATCAGGTAAAATTCCCTGTCCTTGCTGTCCGGAACCACAATATCTTCCATCAGGTCGAAACCGCCGATCTTCTTGGATCTGAGGTATTCGCTGTGAGTCAGGATTATCCTGTCCGTAAGTCCGAGTCCGTCCGTAAAACGCTCAAAACCGGGTTCTACGGCCTCTCCGCCAAGCTCCGGAAGCAGATATGCGGTCTCACAGGAGTTTATCGTACCCGTGCTGAGAGCGATTATTACGCCCGGATACCCGGTAAGGAGCATCTTGAGGCTTATTTCTTTGAAGAAAGCGTTCTGGGCGCCTGCCATTCCGCCTGCTAATATGACCACATCCGAATTCCTGACCAGTTCAAAAGCATCGGAAGAGTTCCTGTGATCGAGCACGGTTGTCTTCTCAATGCCGAATCCGGCCTCGGTGAATGCCTGGGTATATCTGGTGGCGTTACTGTCATTGTTCTCATAGTTATCGGGATCTGCAGCCACGACCAACAGACCGGAGTTTTCCCTCCAGTATTTCTGAAGATTGCCGATAAAATCGTAGTCACCGCTTAAATGAGCGGGTCCGGTCTCGGCTATCGTCCTGTATTCCACGAATGAACTTGTGAGAAAAACAACCATATATTTCCCCGTTTACCGGATACAGTTATACATATTGATTTTATCATAGAAACATAGTGAATACTATTGATTGGAAAGTGGTTTCTAAAGATTTAAGAATTGAAAAGCCGCATAAGGGAAAGGGATCCGAATACGACATAAATATCGTCGGGAGAGTATGAAGAAACAGCGGACGAAACAGCATTATAGACGCCTTCCGGAGAGTATTCAGGAAGTGCATCGTTCAGGCTTTCCGCCCTTGAGATTTCGATACTGCCGGTCAGACCGAGTTCATCACAGATTCTTTCGGCAGCCTTAACGAGATCATCAGAGGGTAAACCTCTCCCCGAATCGGGAAGGTCTATCGCAGTGAAGGAAACGGCCGCAGGCAGCATGATACGAAGGATCTCCACATAGTCCTTATCTTTAAAAACACCCATTATTAAATGGATATTTATGCCCTCTTTCAGGTATCCGTCCTTATCCAGTGACGTATACAGAGCCTGCGCCGCAGCCGGATTATGTGCCCCGTCCCTTATAATTACGGGATCATCACATATCCTTTCGTACCTGCCCGGCCACGCAGCTTTTGAGATTCCACGCATAAAGATATCGCTTGTTATTATCCTATCCGGGAAGAGCTCGCAAAGTCTTTCTTTAACAGCTTCCAGGGTATGGAGAGCGGCATTAAGATTATCCTTCTGATACGATCCGGGGAGCGGATTTACGAATCCCTCGGGGATGATATCCTTCTCCGCACGAATGCAGATTGCTCCCCTTAAAAGCGCCTCCCTTTCAAGGATACCGGCAGGGTCGTAATCCGCTCCTTTGCAGGAAATATGCGGCATCCGCGATATAATAACAGGCGTGTTTTCTTTGATTATACCCGCTTTATTGACTGCGATCTTCTCCGGATCATCACCGAGGAATGCCATGTGGTCCATACTGACCGAAGTGATCACACAGGCAAGGGGTGACTCAAAAACATTGGTAGCATCCTCAAGTCCGCCCATACCGCATTCGACTATAATAACGTCTGCTTTTTTATCTGCAAAGTACTTAAATGCGGCTGCTGTCTCCGCCTCAAATCCGGTAGGCTTAAACTCCATGCCTTCCGCAGCTTTCTTTACCGCAGATACCGCTTCGGCATAATCAGCCTCCGTTATATCCTCTCCTCCGAGTCTTATTCTTTCGAGATACCTGAATACGGAGGGGGAAGCATATCTTCCGACTTTCAGTCTGCATTCGTTTAAAGCATACTCAAGATAGGTACAAACGGAGCCTTTTCCGTTGGTACCTGCCACATGGATGACATTAAGTCCCTTCTCGGGGTTATCCAGGCGTCCCAGGAGCTCTTTTATGACCTCCGTGCCCGGTTTTATACCCGATGAACCTGTATTTTCTATGTAATTCAGCGCTTCTTGAAAATCCATCCTACACATTGTATCATATCAAATATGTTGTAATTACATGTTTTTTTGGGAGAATGCAATGCTTATTTCCACTAAGGGCAGATATGCGCTGAGCGTGATGGTAGACCTTGCGGAACATGAAAAGGAAGGCTACATAGCACTGGGCGATATCGCCGCAAGACAGGGAATGTCAAAAAAATACCTTGAAGCCATAATAAAGGATCTCGTAAAGGAAGATTTCGTAAAGGGTGTCAGGGGAAAAGGCGGAGGCTATAAGCTGAATGTCGATCCGGCCAAATGCACCGCATGGGACATAATAAAGGCTACAGAGGAGAATTTCACCCCCGTATCCTGCGTTACGGACGATCACGCCAGCTGCCCCAACCAGACGGTCTGCAGGACTCTTCCGATGTGGATCGAACTGAACAGGACCCTCAAGACTTTCTTTGAAAAATATACCATTGCCGATATGATGGCCGAAGAATTACAGGTATAGAAAGGCAGAGAAGTACATGGGACTTATTGAATTGCTTCTATTATCCGTGGGCCTGGCGATGGATGCATTTGCGGTATCGATATGCAAGGGGCTCTCTGCGGGTAAGGTAAGCTTTAAGAACGCTTCATGCTGTGGCTTATGGTTCGGAATGTTCCAGGGGCTCATGCCACTTATAGGATATCTTCTCGGATCCGCATTTGCCGGCATTATAGACAGGTTTTCAGGCTGGGTGGCATTCATCATCCTCGCGATCATCGGCTTCAATATGGTAAGGGAAGGTTTCTCCGGTGAAGAGGAAGAATCGGCGGATTTCGGCATTAAGTCGATGTTCCCCCTGGCAGTGGCAACGAGCATAGATGCTCTGGCAGTCGGAATAACCTTCGTGGCGATACCTGTTAATGTTCCGTCCGCCTCGGCTCTTATCAATACCGTCTTTGCCGTATGCGTCATAGGCGTGATAACCTTCGCAATATCCGCTTCAGGAACCTATATAGGCGGCATATTCGGAACAAAGTACAGAAAGCCCGCAATAATATGCGGTGGTCTTATCCTTATCTTAATAGGTATCAAGTCGCTTATACAAAGCCTTATAAAGTAAAAAACAACCCCCGGATGCCGTTTGGCATTCGGGGGTATTTGTTATGTAAAATAATTACTTTTTCTTACTGTCTGTCTTTTTCTTATTATCTGCCATATAAAACGCACCGGCAAATACTGCAAGAAGGATTATCGCGATCCAGCCAGCGGCGTGGTTGCCCTTACCTGCCTCGGCAGGAACAACAGTATCAGCCGCATCTCCTTCGCCGGCTGCTTCGTCGATTATGGTTCCGTCCTCGGCTACCTGATGAAGACCGTCGGAAACCTGAATATCGTCAGCCATGGAGATAGTGAAATCGTCAATATAGAACTCACCTGCTCCGTCGGTTTCAAAGTAGATCGAAGCGCTTTCAAGACCTTCGGGAAGCTTGATAACGGTATCGACAAGGTACCATTCGGGAGCTTCTGCAACCTCTTCGCCTTCAGCAGGCTCGGTAGCTTCCGCCTCGGCATCCTCTGCTGCGGGAGTTCCGGTAACTATCTCAATAACCCCTGCATCCTCGTATCCGTCGATTCCGGTCCTGAATATGGGATCTTCCTCGGATTTAACATAGTATGAAAGCTTGATGGTGTGTCCGATGAATCTTGAAAGGTCATAGCGGACGGTTGCATCAGCTTCTTCCCTTCTTACATGGAGTGAGAATCCGGGATTTGCACCTTCGGTGTGGTTGACCTTGATCTTGAGCATGATCGTAGCCTGGTGTCCCGAACCGCGGCTTATAAATCCGAGTTCTTCGGGAGTCTTTACCGATGAATCATATTCATCGGGCTCAAAGTTAATTACGATATCTTCTGCCTTGCCCTTGCCTGCGGTATCCTCGAGAGTGAATTCCTCACCTTTTCCTGCCATTGCGACTGCCTCAAATGCGGGCTTGGGGGAAAGGTTTCCGTTGAAGAGAAGGGGCTCGGTGTCTTTTCTCCATGATGTGGGATCGGTAAGTCCCCAGATCGTAACGGAAGTGATGTTGACACCTGCATCCTGCTCATCGCAAAGGAGCTTGAAATAATCATAATAGTACTTAGCCTGCTTGAAATCTCCTGCCTCTCCGGGGATGGACTTTCCTACATCCAGCTCGGTTACGTGAAGATTGTTGATCGCTGCAGCGTACTTTTCAATCGCATCCTTGTACTGGTAGAGTGAATCCGCATCGGTCATATGAGCCTGAAGTCCGAATCCGTCGATGAGGCCGTCACCGTAGATGGTTCCGTCTCCGTCGGGATTGATGACATCGCTCTTTACCATTCTGTGACCCTCGTTATAAGGAGTCTGAGTCATATGCTCAATGATATAATCGGTCTTTCTTGAGAACCACTCGTTGTAATCATTGTAGAAGAGCTCGGGCATGATGGATGAAAGATCACCCTCGGGATCGAGTCCGTAATCAGCTGCGTACTCCTTTGCATACTTTACCTCTGCTTCTCTTGCATAGAGAAAGCTGTAGTAAAGGAACTCGCCTCCGATGATCTGATACCAGTAGCTCTGTCTGTATCCTTCGGGCTTGCCCTCATCGATCGCCTCGTTAACTACATCCCATGCGTAGATGGTCTCGGCATATCCGTTTGCATAGGTATACTCGATAACGCTGTAGATATATGTCTTGAGCCTCTGAAGAAGTACATCCCTGCTTACAAGGCAATCCTCATCAAGTGTTGCGTTGTAGTCGGTTGTGACCTTGCCGCCCGACATAGCCTTGAAATCCTTGGCAAAGATGGAGGGATTAACCTGTGAATGCCATACAAGGCAGTGTCCTCTTACGGGAATACCGTTGGCCTTGGCCCAGTCAAGGAGTTCCTCTGCCGCAGCATCTACGGTAAAGAGGCCTTCAGCCTCCGCATCGAAATTGTATGCGGGCTTGAACTCATTACCGAAGGTCATCGAATTAAACTGATTACATATAAATTTCTCTTTATCGGGATTACCGATCTCTGCGCCGGAATCATTCCAATGGGAGATCGCCTGTACCGCGATACCCATCTTGAAACGGTCACCGAAAATGTCCTTAAGGCTTTCGATCGACATATAATCGTATGTTGCTGCCTCAGTCCTGCTGCCGGGAACTCCCGGAAGGACTTCGGGAACCGCAGCCACAAGGGTGATCACCGAAAGCGCGATCCCCATCGCTTTGGTGAACAGATTTTTTATTGCCTGTGCTTTCATATCCTTTTACTTTTTCCTCCTGATGAAGCCTGTATCCTCAGATCCCTGAGAGATGTATTTATCTTATTTCTGACGATATCCCTGTATTCGGGCTTAGCCAGGAAATAAACATAAGAATCGATCACGTAGCTTTCGGGCATTCCGCGGCCCGCGATCTTGAACTGGTTAAATCCCCTCTCGATATAAGAACTTATCTGGGTGTCGCTTATGAATGCGGGTCTCTTCATGCATTCATTAAAGTCCCTGGGTGCGGTAGACACAAGGCAGGGATAGGACTGCGATGTATCAAACTCGAGCTGGAACCTCGACTGCATCGTGTAATGCTCTATACGCTTCGGGCAGTTTGGGAAGCATACTTCGTTAACAAGTATCTCTACCCTTCCCGCATTGCCGGATTCCGTTATGGTTTTCAGGACATCCTCATCATGGTTTAAGTCATAATCGAGAACCACAAGGAAAAAGTCCTTGGAAAGCTCCTCTTTCAGCTTATCCTTATCGACTATCCTCTTTGTGGTCGAGGAGATCATCTTGAAGTTCGGATAGTTTTCCCTGAGATACTTTTCGAGCGGTGCCGAATTAACAAGTACCTGATTCATGCCGTTATCCGCAAGTCTCATGATAAGATTGCAGAAAGTATCATAGCATTCCTTTTCCCCGATGAGGGAATTGGTCCAGGTAAAACGTACAGGGATTCCCCTGGAATTGTAAATGTTCAGAACGGATTCGATCTGGGCCTTGGATGAAAATCCGACCGCTGCCCTTCCTCCGTTCCATATTGCTCCGGGAAAGGTTCCGTATGCAGATCCTATCGTATATCCGTCATTAAAATATTCCGGATGCGATTTCATCATATTCAGGAGCACCTGGTTTAAGAGCCTGAATACGCAGAATCCCGGGATATGCCAATATATCTTCTTATCGCTGTTTTCCAAGATATCACTCCTTACCGGGCAGTACGAATCTCTGGGGCTTGGGTTTCATGTATGTTATGAGTTTATTGCCGACAAGCGCATTTATTATCTTGATCCTGAAAAGGCCCTGATACTCAGGCTTGATCAGGAAGTTTGAATAAGTTTCAACGAGTGAAAAGTAATTATCGGTTCTTCCCTCTATCTTGAAGTTATGGAAACCGAGCTCTTCGCTGTATTTTCCGAAGATTGCCTCAGGAGAAACAAAGGTTGGATAATCCTTGATCTTATAGTAGTTGCTCTCCTTGTAATACTCACAGCTCCAGGGCTTCTGGGGAATCTGATGCTCGGGCGGCATATTACGGTTCTTGAGCTTTATACGCTGGTTCTCGGCGATATTTTTATAATGATCCGATCTTCTGGGACAATTCGGGGTACAGATCGCGTTTATGAGAATCTCACATCTGTCGTGATGATTTATCTTCTCGAGCGCATCGAATTTATTGTTGAAATCATAATCCAGGACAACGAGGGAATAGGGCTTTTCAAGTTCCTCGTTGACCTTGTCTATATCGGTCAGTCTCTTACAGGTTGATGAAACCATCTTCATATTCGGATACTTGCCACGGATATAATTCTCGAGGATGGGTGAAAAGATTATCACGGCATTCCTTTCATCCTTGGCAATCTCATCCAGACAGAAATTGCAGTACGGATCCTCGCACTCATATTCGGTAAGAGTCATATTGGTGAATGTAAGTCTTACGGAAACATTATGCGCGTTGAGAGTCTTAATGACATTGGTCACATACTCCGCGTTGCACTGATCGTCATTGGAGCCTCTTCCGCCGTTCCAGAGAGACATGGGAAATTCTCCGTAAACGCTTTCTATCCTGACTCCGTCCCTGAACCATTCGGGATCGGATTCAAGGAGATTGATGACCATCATATTCAGAGGAAAATTATTCCTCAGTCCGGGAAGATGAAATTTTGCTTCGCCCATAATAAGCCCCCGTATAGTAATAATCCTTATAGGTTTATGATACACAAACCGTATCGGAATAATTATATTATAACGGTTTGTTAAGTACAAATCCCGTCAGTTAACTGCAAAAATGCTCCAAAATAGAGCAACATAAAGATCCGGTAACAGTGCATAAAACTAAACGACGTACACTGCATGTATTGTATATAAGTGCAAAAACAGGGCGATGCGTAAAGCATCGCCCTGCTGTGGTTTCATGTAAGAAACTAAATTATTTAGCGTTTGCGTCAGCAACGTAAGCGTTCCACATGGTAGCTGCGGTCTCGATTGCAGCAGACATATCAAGGATGGTTCCGTTAGCAACGTCAACACC
>JAEEGL013556637.1_pt1 | contig 13434 bp, 12 predicted proteins | sample 9134231 | NCBI WGS metagenome assembly JAEEGL01 (sample SAMN16246548, study PRJNA631951) | gut metagenome | biome: gut microbiome; feature: rumen; material: fiber-attached | host: Bos | place: Iran: Karaj | collected 2018-10 | reverse complement strand
TTTGACTCTCCGTGTCCTCCGCCGAACCTCTGCCCGGCTTCCGACACACGCTATCTCTTGTTTCATCCTTTTCAATGTCCTTTCACTTTTGCCCATCTACGAACTTGCCGTTTTTTGGGCGAAAGCGGCTGCAAAAGTACAACTCTTTTTCATTCCTACAAATTTTTTTTCATCTTTTATCCACAATAAAATTATAAGAACAATATTACCAGCAATTTAAAAATAAAAAAATATTTTTCAAACTCCATTTTTATTGGGTAAAAAAACATCGCAAATACCCCATTTTTCAAAAAAATCGACATAAAAAAAGCAACTTTTTCAAGTTGCTAATATATTTTACTGTATATCAGTTAGTAAAACCGTTTTTACGCACCCCAAAAAGGTTGTTGGATGCGATGATATTCAGCATAACTGAAATAGAGTCCCTCGATTTCGTCGAAATAACGCTCAGATTCAGAAACTTTGCAAAAAACCGAGTTATCGATAGCAGGGAAAAAGACATCAGCCTCATAGTCCTGCCAAACCCATGTAAGGTAGAGTTTTCCGACAAAAGGCAGGAACTGTCGATAGACTGCAGCGCCACCCATAATGAACGATTCCTCTTCGCCTTCAACAAGATGGAACACCTGATCAAGAGAATGAGCCACTTCTGCGCCCTCGGGAGCAAACTCCTTGTCGTGAGTCAGAACAATATTGCGACGTTTGGGGAGCGGGCGACGAGGAAGCGAATTCCAAGTGTTGCGACCCATAATCACAGGGTGTCCCGAGGTAAGGGCCTTGAAACGCTTAAGATCATCTGAGATGTGCCAGATAAGGTCATTGTCTTTGCCAATCGCGCCGTTCTGCGCGACAGCAACGATGATGGAGAGGTTCGGCATTGGAAGAGGATTTACCATATATAAAAATAATAAGTTTTAGAGTTTAAGGGGTTTGAAGGTGCGGGGTATTATGGGATTATCACATAAGGGATACTATACTATGAATTACATTAATAAGTTAAATTGAAGATACGCATAGAACGCTCGAAGATACCGTTGAGGTAAGCCAGAGCAAGTCCGTAGTTTGACACCGGGACACCTGCAGCAATGGCGGGAGCCAGACGCGAAGCCAGCTGTTTTGGCGTCACCACACAACCGCCACACTGAATGACAAGGGCATAATCCGTCACAGGCCGTTCCAGTGCCGATAGACCCGCCACCACATCAAACTGCAATTGACAGTCTGCGTGTTTGGAGATGAGTTTTGGCAGTTTGACACGACCGATATCTTCGCAAGTGACATTATGAGTGCACGATTCCAGCAACAGAACCCGGTCGCCCTCCTTAAGACGGCCAAGTGTCGGAGTGCCTTTGATATACTCTTCGAACAATCCCTTTGCGCGAGCCAAAACCACACTAAAAGATGTAAGATAGATACTGTCGGGAACAATGTTTGACACAAAACCATAGACCTGACTATCGGTAACAACCAAACGTGGGGGAGTCGGTAGGGAGTCAAGGGTTTGCTGCAGTTCAGTTTCCTTGCAGACCAATGCCACAGCGTCGTTGTCGAGAATATCGCGAAGCACCTGTACCTGAGGAAGAATCATACGGCCCTCCGGTGCCGACGAATCGATGGGCGTCACCATCACCACCCGGTCACCCGGGCGAAGCACGTCGCCCAACAATGAGCGATGACGATAAGCCGATTCCGGGAGTGCCTCACGAATCAAAGTCATGAGTTCTTCACGTTTTGAATCATCAAAGACATTGAAAACAAATGGTTTCATACCCGTTTGTCGGAACACCGACTCGAGGAAATCCTCTTTCGGAGGGAAACGGTCCGACAGGGCATATAGCAAAAGGTATGGCACTTTGGCTTCACGGCATGCATCCAAGAACAACTGTTCTGTTTTCCCTATCCTATTCTCCGACAACAACAGTATTGCAAGATTGGCCTGATGCATTTCAGCAATGGATTTTTCGACCCGTTGTTGTCCCAACGAGCCCTCGTCGTCCAATCCCGCCGTATCCACCCACACGACAGGTCCCACCCCTACAAGTTCCATGGTTTTTCTAACCGGATCAGTCGTGGCGCCAGGGGTATCCGACACAATCGCAATATCCTGACCCGTCAAGAAATTGATCAATGAACTCTTGCCATAGTTGCGTCGACCAAATATACCAATACGCGGTTTCAATTCATTACCTTTCATAGACAGATTGTGCCATTGTTGATTTAGCGATGCAAAAGTACATTATTTTTCACACACAACAAAATAAAAAAAAGAATTGGAAGTTTTAGCGACAATAAAACAATCCCTTATGATCACTCTGAAAATCCGACGCGCCTCTCTTGACGACCTCCAGCCCATGATGCAGATGTACGAGCATTCGAGAAGTCTGATGCGCAACAACGGAAACATGAACCAATGGGTAGGCGGTTACCCGAGCGAGGAGCTGTTGCGAGACGACATCCTTCGCGGGGTGAGCTATGTGGTCACACAGAACGAGGTTCCTGTCGGTGTTTTTGCCTTCATCATCGGTCGCGACCCCACCTATACCTACATTGAAGGAGGATCATGGGATCAGGACACCCAGCCCTATGGGACAATCCACCGCATGGCGTGCATGCCCGGTCATCATGGCATCTTTTCCACCAGCATAGACTGGTGCCGCCGGCAAACCACCAGCCTGCGTATCGACACCCATGCAGACAACAGCATCATGCAGCATCTGATTGAGAAACACGGTTTTTCCTACCGTGGAATCATATACATCGCAGACGGTACCCCACGCAAAGCTTATCAACTCCTACCCTGCGGTGCTCTATGTGAACCCTTACAAAAACACATTGAACAAAATATTCTGCCACGCTACGCCTATTTCGACAGTGCCCATCAGCAAAACCATGCTGAATCGGTGATACACAACAGCCTAGAACTTGCCAAACACTACCCTGTTGACATCAATATGGTGTACACCATTGCCGCCTACCACGACACAGGGCTTTGTGAAGGGAGGGAACGTCATCACATCGTATCGAAAGAGATACTGTTGAACGACAGCGAACTGCAACAATGGTTCAGCCCCGAGCAGCTGGTCACGATGGGCGAAGCAATCGAAGACCACCGTGCTTCGTCAGCGCAGGCACCGAGAAGTATTTACGGAAAAATCGTTGCCGAGGCTGACCGAGACATTTCCCCAAACAAAATTATCCTTCGTACCGTACAATACGGACTCAGCCACTATCCCGAACTAAACAAAGAGCAGCAATGGCAACGCGCGTTAGCCCATCTGAAAGAGAAATACGGCAAGGGCGGATACCTGACACTCTGGCTTCCCGAATCGAAAAACAAAGAGTCGCTTGACGACCTGCGACAAATCATAGAAGACACCGACCGACTGCGCGCCTGCTTCGAGAAGATGTATTCCGAAGAGGCTCTGAGAGGTTGATTGCAACAAGGACAATTTTTTTGTTTTACATCGCTATTTTCCCTTCTTTTTCTGTTCTCTAAACCCCATGCGAACCGTAAAAGAAAAGGAATTGTTTAGCATGTAATTATATTTAAAATAAATAGTTATAAGATCCGAGAGCATATCCTCACCCACAAAACAATAAAAAAATATTGTGGAATGGAAAATAATTTGTACTTTTGCACCCGCTTTCGAGGAAAAAAGCAACCAACAAAGGTCTGATAGCTCAGTTGGTTTAGAGCGCTTCCTTCACACGGAAGAGGTCTACAGTTCGAATCTGTATCAGACCACGCAGAAGCCCCTTTCAGAGGGGCTTTTTTATTTAACACCTTTATACAAAACAGAAGGGAATTACTCCATCAGGTTGTGAATCATGGCGTAGACAGCAAGACCGGCGACAGACTTGATACCAGTTTTGTGAGTGATATTTTTGCGATGCGAATTGACCGTGTGGATAGAGATATGAAGTGTATCAGCGATTTCCTTACTACTCATTCCCTTAGCGACAAGGACCAGTACATCCGTCTCGCGTTCGCTGAGTTCATAGTTTTCCATCTGTTCGTTTGCATCGCCCTCGTTAGAAATAGCATCAATAGCCTCCTGCAATGTAGAAATGATACTACTGCGAGGTGTCCGAATATCCAAAACATAACGAAAAACATCCATCACCGATATCGGCACATATTGATACACCAATGCCACAACAGGCATGACAGGTCGCAGCTGGGCAATAGCTACCAACTGCTGCCTGGGCGACGATGACAGCAGCGTGGGATTGACAATAAGCAAGTCTGGACAAACAACTGGAAGCCGTTCTGTCAATGCGTCAGCCTCATGCATGGGAGAAAGAACATGAAAACGTTTTGTAGCCGAAAGTATGGAGGTCAATCCCTCCACAATAATATCAGAAGGTTCGACAATCAAAACAGAGACAAGCGGTTTCATTTCACACTCCTTTCCAGCCATGCAAAATAGGGAACCAATATTTTCTCCTCAATCAAGGCATGTTTCTGAATGTCGGCCGAAAGCTGGAGTATGTCAAAGACCAGCTCCATGGTCTCTTCAGGCAGCACATTGCCGGGAAGGTATTTATAGACAATCTGCGTCAAGTCGTTGAGCTTGTCGACCAACACATTGTGCGACTGATCCAGATGAGCACACGTGCCCGGCTGCGATGGAAGCCCCTGCTGCAACCGTTGCAAATTGGGGAAAACAAAAGTCTCCTCTGTCTGGAAATGGGCTGCTATTTCGTTCTGAAAATCGGCATAAAACTGTTTCAACACAGCCCCATAGCGCGGTGTAATTCGGTCGGCAATATGGTTCAGATGGGTCTCGATGTGTGGCAAACGTTCTTTTAGATAGTAGTCGTGCGAGGCTTTCAAATAAGGAACCAGCGGATGCATATCGACAGTCTTCAAATCATCGATTGACGGCAGATAACTATCGAATGTATAGAGATTGCATATCAAGAGCATGAAGTCGACCGGCACTTGGTTGGCCTGGCAAACCTCGCGAACCGATTTCTCACCAAAACCCAAAGGAATATTGAAACGCGGCAGAAGGAGAATGATGTTATGATTGACGCCGATCAAGTCGGCGAGTTTCATATTTGAGGTAAAATAACGCATCGGCATCATCTATGTATTTAGAATTAATTATCTGAGACATACACACGTTTCACACGTGGCGAAACAGCGGTAAGCAGTTCGTAGGGGATGGTTCCAGCGGCATCGGCCATACGGCAGAGCGATTCGGCAGATCCGAAGAGCACCACCTCGTCGCCTTCGGCACAGGGGATTTCCGTCACATCGAGAAAGCACATATCCATACAGATGCTTCCGATGATGGGAGCCAGAGCACCTCCCACTTGCACCACACCTTTCTCGTAGCCCAGATGGCGTGACAGACCATCGGCATAGCCGATGGGAATAATGGCAATGCGGGAGTCGCGCGATGCCACCCAACGACGGTTATAGCCTACCGAATCGCCACAAGAGATTTCTTTTATCTGAGAAATCCGGGTCTTTAAGGTGCTGACCGGTGCCAAGCATTTCTGCACCTCAGGTTCGGGAGAAATACCATAGAGTCCGATACCCAGTCGCACCATGTCCATCTGTGCCTCAGGGAAACGGGTAATACCCGACGAGTTGAGGATATGGCACAGGATGGTGTCATCGCCCATCAATGATTTCAGATGTGATGCCCCCTGACGGAAGCAGTCAATCTGCCGACGGGTGAAATCGTCCATTTCCGGATCTTCGCTGCAGGCCAAATGAGAGAAAACCGACCGCACACGCAACGGACAGTTCTTATCCTTCAGTTGACGTGCCAGTTCCGGCATATCGTCAGCCGAAAAACCCAATCGGTGCATACCCGTGTCGAGTTCCACATGGATGGGGATGGGATGGTCGTTGCCCATATACAGGCGCGCCGCTTCCGAGAAGAGTTTAAGTATGCGGAAGCTGTAGATATCCGGTTCCAATTCGTAACGGATGATGCTGTCAAAACTCTCCTCTTCAGGGTTCATCACCATGATAGGCAGCACAATACCATTGCGACGCAGTTCGACACCTTCGTCGCAATAGGCTACCGTCAGATAGTCGACATGGTTGAACTGCAATGTATTGGCGACCTCCACCTTACCCGCCCCATAAGAGGAAGCCTTGACCATGGCCATCAATTTGGTAGTAGGGTTGATACGGGAGCGGTAATAATTGACATTCTGCACGATGGCATCGAGGTTAACCTCCATGATGGTTTCGTGTGATTTGCGCTGCAGCATCTTGGCGATATGCTCAAAACAGAATACACGTGCACCTTTAAGCAAAATGGTCTCGTTTTGGAATTCGGAGAATGGATGGTTGCGCAGGAAATCTTCTGTTGAAGAATAAAAGAAAGTATTGAATTCAGCGAACATTTCGCGGTTGCGAATCAACGCCTCACCAATACCGATAAACTTGGTGATACCTCGCTGGGCAATGAGCGACGCCACCTGCGAATAGAGTTCCTGTTCCGGCATACCCGACTGCAGGAAATCACTCATGATAAGCGTCTTATGGAAATGTTGGTGCTCGTGCTGGACAAAATCGAGTGCAATGGAGAGAGAGTTGATATCGAGACTGTAACTATCGTTAATCAAAAGGCAGTTGTTGATACCCTCATCCATCTCGAGACGCATGGCCACCGGTGCCAGATGGCGGCAGCGTTCCACAATCTCGTCGCCGTCATAGCCCAGGTAAAAAAGGAGCGAGATACAATGCATGGCGTTTTCGATAGAGGCGCGGTCTACAAAAGGAATCTCAACATCGTAGCCAATGGCATTGTATATCACCTTGAGTATCGTGGAGTGTTCCTGCACCTGAGTGGAAAGAAGCTGTACCTGGTTTTCGTCCGAGGCGCCCCAAGTGAACCGGTTCAGTTGCCGCAGGCTTTCCTTCTCTGAAACGACCGAATGGATATCCTTGTGGTCGGAGCAGTAGATAAGCACCTCGCAATGGGTGAACAGCAAAAGCTTTTCGGCGATTTTCTGATACCGTGTCAGGAAATTCTCATCGTGGGCATGACCGATGTTGGTAAAAATGCCAATTGTGGGACGGATGACACTTTTGAGGGCCTCCATTTTACCCGTCTCGGATATACCCGCCTCAAAAACGGCGAAATCGTGCTCCGGAGCCATCTGCCATACGGACAGAGGCACACCAATCTGAGAGTTGTAGCTTTTGGGACTGGAAACAATATGGTGGTCAGAGGCCAATAGCTGGACAACCCAGTCTTTTACTATCGTCTTGCCGTTGCTCCCGGTGATGCCCACCACGGGGATATTGAATTGTCCCCTATGATGTTCCGCCAGCCGCTGCAACATGGCAATCACATCCTTGACAAACCAATAGTTAGCAGCGGAGAGCATCTGCAGTTCGGTCTGCAGTTTTTCGTCGAGGTCGTTACAAAGCACAAAATTACGTACTCCTTTGGCATACAATTCCGGGATATAGTTGGCACCATTGTTGCGTTTGGTGCGTATGGCAAAGAAGAGTGTATCGGAGGCATCTGTCAGTTTACGGCTGTCGGTAAGGATACGCGTGAAAGTGGCGTCGGGCGACCCGATGCTGGTTACCGATGGTTTGAGGACAGATGACAGTTCACTTATGGTCATTTTGGAGGTAGGTTAAAAGGTTTAAAAAGGTGTCGGGCCGATCCTACGACATACCACGCTTTGCTTGAAAAGATGGTGGATATTTCAGCAGGCGGAATGCGAGGTTACACTCCAGGCATTTGCGCGTCGAGCAGTATTCGTTGTAGCGTTGTATCAATGCTTGCGACTGAGCCGCATTGGTCGGAGCAACTCCTATCGAGGTCCACCGGCTCACAATGCTGTTACGTTCCGGTGGCAGTTGCTGCAGCAGTTCCACGGCTTGGTCTTTGTGTTCCTGACTGTCGTGGAGATATCCGTAAACAAACAGCAACGGCACCCATGCGTTGATAAGAATCCGATCCACCACGGCGACACCCAACGATTTGCTGCGGGGCGGTCTGGGCTGATCGAAGAGGTAATGGGTAGACCAATACTCCGAAGACCTGACCCGGAACAACTGGCGAAGCTTGTCGACGCTATCGGCCTCCAGCAAGTGAGAGAACAGGTTGTTGGACTGCGTCATCAAGGTAGCCAGTTGGCTGATGCGGAGTGTCGGGAAACTGGCGGGATAAAGTCTGAAGAATTTCCAAAGATGTCCCGGCATCGGTGTCAGTTTATAGGCGATACGCAGGTAGTTGTATTCCCGCTGCAATGCCAACGGATATTCGTCGGTGAATTCATCCTCCAGCAGTCCTGCCTGACCCAGAAAGAGCGACTCGACCCGGAACGGGTTGTCCTTGATTTTCGCCAAAATCGACAGCGGCACCTTCTTTGCGAGCAGTTCGAAAGGGAAAGCATTGGTTTTGCCGCCGAAATAGCGGGCCGTTATCCTATAGCAGGCCTGTTCCCAGTCGCCCTTGCACTCGTCAAGTATCCGCTGTACATCGCCCGCTTTGCGTTCCAGCCGTTCCGCAGCCAACCGTTCCTGACCGGCATGGAAGAGGAAGTCCGGTATTTCAATAATGCGAGGAGCACAAGGGATCTCAACATCCTGCGGAGGATTCATCAGATTGTCGTAATTATCCCACACCGAGGCGGGAATGAATCGGGAGATGTCGAGCGTCGGAATGACGTGTCCGTCGGGAAGCAGGATGTCCGTGTCATAGCAATATACAACATGGAGAACCACATTGTTGTAATTAGGATCGCTGGAATGGTGGTGTTGTTTCCAGTCCGAAGCATTAACATGCACCTCGACATTGCCCGCCCATCGGATGCCGTCAATCAGCAATCGGGCATCAAAGAAATCTGGACCTGCGTCACGGTTCAATTCGCCGGGGCGTTCTACAACGACAGAGAGCCCATCAACCGTAGTGAGGGGCTCTTCGAGCAGGCGATGCTGCCACACATATTGTAGGAAAGCCTCGGTCATAGGGACGGGAGTAATTAGTTGAACAGGTCTTTCATTTTATCAAAGAAACCTTTCTCCTGTTTGGAGGGGTTCGGTTGGAAATTGGGGTGACTGCCAAGGTCTGTCAGAACCGCTTTTTCTTCTTTGGTGAGACTTTTGGGAACCCACACATTGATGCTGACCAACATATCGCCGCGGGAATAGCCGTTCAGATCCGGCAAACCTTTTCCTTTGAGTCGAATCACTTTTCCCGAAGGGGTTCCCTGATCAATTTTAACCCGCACACGTCCATGAAGTGTCGGAATCTCTATCGAGGCGCCCATGGCAGCATCCGCAAAGGTAACGAATGCATTATAGAACAAGTTGTTGTCCTGTCGTTCAAAGTTTTCGTGGGGCAGTTCCTCAATCTGGATTATCAAATCGCCCGGCACACCGCCGTGAGGTGCGGCATTGCCCTGTCCCCTCATGGAGAGTTGCATGCCGTCGGTGACACCTGCCGGGATGTTGATGGTGATGATATCCTCGCTTTTCACAATGCCGTCGCCGTGGCAGTCAGGACATTTATCCTTGATTATCTTACCCTGTCCGCCGCAGTAGGGGCATGCCGACTGTGTCTGCATCTGTCCGAAAAGAGAGCGACGCATCTCGGTGACGATGCCCGTTCCGTGACAGTGGGAGCAAGTCTCAAAGCTGTTGTTGCGTGCACCGCTGCCGCCGCACGTCTTGCAAGGCTTGTATTTGTTGACACGTATCTTTTTTTCTACTCCCTGATCTATCTCTTCGAGGGTGAGTTTCACCTTGATACGCAGATTCGATCCCCGTTGCACATTACGGCGGGCGCCACCCGAGCGGCTGTCGCCAAATCCGCCGAAACTGAATCCTCCGCCGCCGAACAGGTCGCCGAAGATGCTTCCAAACGACGAGAAGATATCGTCCATGCTCATTCCCTGACCTCCGAATCCACCGGCGCCATCCAAGCCTGCATGGCCAAACTGGTCGTAGCGGGCCTTCTTGTCGGGATTGCTCAGCACATCATAGGCTTCGGCGGCTTCCTTGAACTTTTCCTCAGCCTCCTTGTCGCCCGGATTACGGTCGGGATGGTATTTGAGGGCCAGTTTTCGGTAAGCCTTCTTCAAATCTTCAGGCGAGACGTTCTTGTCCACGCCCAGCACCTCGTAATAATCTCTCTTAGTAGCCATATTTTCAATTCCTTCTTTCTATAAAACATCAGTTGGCGACGACAACTTGGGCAAAACGGAGCACCTCTTCGTTGAGGAAATAGCCTTTTTTGACGACATCAATGACCGTGCCTTTTGCCTCGGGGGTGGGAGCCGGAATCTGGGTCACCGCCTCGTGGAAATTCTCGTCGAATTTGGCACCCATCGCCTCCATCGGTTTCAGACCCTTCTGTTGCAAAGCGTTGAGCATATTCTTCAGGATAAGTTGCATACCTTCCTTGGCAGCGTCGCCATCGGCCATATTGGAAAGTGCACGTTCCATATCGTCAACAACAGGGAGCATCAGTTTGATGACATCCTTGCCGCCATTAAGAATCAATGCCGCTTTTTCCGCGCTGGTACGTTTGCGGTAATTCTCATATTCCGAGTAGATGCGCATGTATTTGTCATTCATCTCAGCCAACTTGCCACCCATTTCTTCCACTTTGGTAGTAAGTTCGTCAATCTGACGTTCTGAGCGTTTTTTGCGGGAACGACGCGAATGATCTTCCTCAGCCACCTCAGCCACTATTTCTTCCTCCGGCTCCTGCAGAACTTCTTTTTGCGCCATCTCCGGATTCACATTCTGTTTATTGTCAATCGGTTCTTTATTTTCTTGTTCCATTTTTCAATCTTTTTATATAAGTACATTCATATACAGCAAAAAGGTTGCCAAAGAGGCAGCCTTTTCAAACACTGTCATTTTGTCATGTTTTCCATAGGTTCCAAATTACGAGTATTCTCAATTGCAGGAAACACATCGCTGGGGCTTGCGGGACGCAGGTTCGACTTCCACGAGAATCCCGGCAAGCGTTTCTCGTCGTTGGGCAGTTTGTCCGGTGGATACATTTTCATGTCGGGTTTACCGAAAGTGGTTACACGTGACGGTTCTCGCTTGTCATTGAAATAGATACGCATATCCGAACCCACGCCGCAATTGACGCCAATCAGCTCCTTGCGTCCGGGTGTTTCCTCGTCGACGACATAATAGACCATGCGTGCCGAACCGAGGATATCGGCATACTGAGGCTCACTCTTAAGGCAGTAAACATCGGCATTATGACCTTTCAGTTGGCTGAACTTGACAGGGTCGACCTTCTCAATGACAAAGACATTGTTGCGGAGGTGTATCAACCGCACGCCGTCGGTGTCATATACACATTGAATGGTATCGGCGGTACACTGGTAGTCCTCGTACCACACAATGGGATTGTGGTAAAGCGTCACCGTAGAGTCTGTCGCCGAAAAGAAAATCGAGTCACAGCGTGCCTGTACATCGCTGCGAAACAGACACACATGGCGGTAGGCCTTAGCCGATTCAAACTCACGGTCATCGTTGTTAAAAGCCCAGATAGTATCGGCATGGAGGAAGAGTGAGTCACCCTTGTCGATATAGACAATCAGTGCCGAGTCCGTCACAAAGGAGTAGTGCTCTTTCTGGTCGGTAATGCCTACATGACCGGTACATATCACTTCGTTCAGCGTATCGACAATCGTCACATGGCCAAATGCTTCGCCATGCTCTGTGTTGTCATTGAAGTAGAGAGTGTCAGCCTCCAACCATTTTTCACGATTGGTAAGTCGGGTGCCTTGAAACGACGAGGCGAAGTGCGACTTGGTGTTATAAGTTCCGTTTTCGCTGTATACAGTCGAAGAGTCGCTGTATATATAAGTTGGGGAACTGAAAGTGGCCTGCGAGGTACGAGTGTTGTACTGTAGGGTGTCAGTCTGCAGCCACGAACTGGTATCGCGCAGATACACATCGCCATAGAGAAACAAGTCCCGTGTGTCAGTATGGTAATGACCTCTACGGCTATCCAACCGTGTACTGTCGTGGGTAGTATAGCCCCAACGAAAATAGGAAGCCGTACTGGTATTTCGGTCGTAAGCCAATTCATCGCTTTTCAGCGTCGTTTTACCGTCGATAAGCACCACCGTGTCGGCCCACACCTCTGCGATGCGTGTGGTGCCGTCGTACACCGCCATATCGCCATACAGTGTAGTGGTGTCGGTAATCACCATTTTCACCTTTCGGTGGGCAATGAAAATATTGTTTTTGGTGTCAAACGATGCCGAATCCGTGTAGAGCGTCATGCCGTCATGTTTGGCTTTTACCTTGTTGTAAAGAATCCACACATTAGGGTTTTCCGGGTCGCGTGTACCCATGCCCGACTCATACTGGATGATACGCTGTGCCTGAACCGTCATCGAACCGAACACAGTCACAGCAAATAACATTAATATTTTCAAGCATTTGGAACCCATAGCGAGGAAACATACGAATTTGCAAAGTTACGTATTTTTCCCCACATAATAAAAGTAAGAAACAAAACAATTACTATGTGTCACTTGACCAGATTGTATGGGATCGATACTTCGTATTCGAGCATATCGTCGAAGTCGTTCCATTTCGATTCAATATACATCAATTTATTGTATGATTCCCTGAACTCGTAAGCTTTGTCAACCTCAACATATTCATTTTCGGCATCTTTCATTGTGTACACAACGACATTTTCACTCAATCTTTCGGCTGAATACTTGGCCATCTTTGCCTTGAAGATGTTTTTCTTGGCATAAGCCTTGAATTCGTTCAAATCCATCCCTTTCTTACTGGGGATTGTCTTGATATAAGACTTATTATCGTTTTCATAATATAAATGTTGATTACAATTCGATTGCAAAAACACATTTTTTTCTTCATAAAAGCACAGGCAATTTTTTTTTGCAGAGAAAAAAATCACAGAACAGAAAAAAAAAGACCTCTTCTTTACGAGGAGGTCTTTTATAATGAGTAGCTATTTACAACTTTTATTTGGCAGCACGGGGTCCGAGACGGTCCATAGCGCAGCGGAATCCAATCCAGGATGTAGAACGGTCTTGCTCATAGAAGCGACGGGTACCCGCCTGCATCCAGTAAGAGCGGTCGTTCCATGAGCCACCCTTGACCACGCGCACCTTGTTGCTAAGCAGCGAAGTGACGTTACGTTTGTTGGCAAGGTTGCGACGGTACATCATATTGGTGACGCTGTCGGGGTTGTTGAGGAACGAATCGTCGGATTCTACAGCCTGGTCGTCTTCATCGTCGTCGAAGGAGACCCATTCGGTGATGCCCGAATTGTTGGTGTAGTCATAGATGTTCGACGCATAGTCGCCATCGAGGTAGTTGATATTGTCAGCTTGGCGATAGTTGCGGCGGTTCAGATCGTCATCCACGTTCTTGTAGATAATGCTACCGGTGGTATCGTTGATGGCAATTTCCTCATCAATGAAGGTAGG
>JAEEGL013157052.1_pt1 | contig 13434 bp, 10 predicted proteins | sample 9134231 | NCBI WGS metagenome assembly JAEEGL01 (sample SAMN16246548, study PRJNA631951) | gut metagenome | biome: gut microbiome; feature: rumen; material: fiber-attached | host: Bos | place: Iran: Karaj | collected 2018-10 | reverse complement strand
TGTGATTGGCATCAGCAGGGATTCTGTGTCGTCACATCAGAGATTTGCGGAGAAATACGGGCTCCCGTTCGTTCTGCTTTCAGACCCGGACAGAAAAGCGATCGAGGCATACGGAGTCTGGCAGGAAAAGAAAAACTACGGCAAAGTAAGCATGGGCGTCGTACGTACGACTTTTATCATAGATGAAGAGGGCCGTATAGAAAAGATAATGCGTAAGGTAAAACCCGACACTAACGCAGGGGAGATACTTGATTATCTGAACGCTTAATCAGGTTGGGAACAGGACTGCAGAAATGATTAACTCTATGGTAAGACACTGCCGGCGGAGATACGGGCTTTGAGCCGTATTTAAGGTACGATAACAGGAAAGGAATACAAACAATGAGCGCGGAAGTACACACTGGATTCGTGGAATTCAAAGGTGTAAAAAAGATATACAGGATGGGAGAAGTTACAATTGAGGCGCTGCACGATGTTGACTTCACTATAGACAGGGGAGAGATATGCGTTATAGTCGGCCCCTCAGGCGCAGGTAAGACTACACTTCTGAATATCCTTGGCGGCATGGACCGACTGACTGAAGGGAAAGTATTCCTGGACGGCGCTGAAGTCTCAGCATTCAGTAAAAAAGAACTTGCATCATACAGACGTTATGATGTGGGTTTCGTATTTCAGTTCTACAACCTTATACAGAATCTGACTGCTGTTGAAAATGTCGAGATGGCTACTCAGATCTGCAGGGAACCGATGGATCCCATGGAAGTGCTTGACCGTGTCGGACTTCGGGAGCGAGCGTTTAATTTTCCGTCGCAGCTCTCAGGCGGAGAACAGCAGCGCGTAGCAATTGCAAGAGCGCTCGCCAAGAATCCGAAACTCCTGCTTTGCGATGAGCCGACAGGTGCACTTGACTACGTAACAGGAAAGCAGATCCTTAAGCTTCTCCAGGACACAGCGCGTCAGACAGGAATGACGGTTATCATTATCACGCACAACAGCGCGCTTACCGCAATGGCTGACAGGGTGATAAGGGTTAAAAGCGGTACAGTCATCGAGCAGTCTATAAACGACCATGTTGTCCCGGTAGAACAGATAGAGTGGTAATAAGATGCTGAGACGTTCTCTTCTGCGAGAGATAAAAAGCACTCTCGGCAGATATCTTGCAATATTTGCTATCATAGCGCTTGGAGTTGGATTCTTTACAGGACTGCGTGTCTGTACGGACGCGATGCGTAAAACGGCCGACAGGTATCTTCATGAAATGTCACTTTATGATTTCCGCCTTATAAGCACGGTCGGCCTTACGAGAGAAGATGTTGACGCTTTTTCTGATCTCCCAGGTATAGAAAACGCTGCTGGTTCTGTTACTGCTGATTTCATGTATGTCATAGATGACAGCGCTGATCTTGTAATGCGTGCTCATACGATGACTGAGGGAGTAAACGGACTCGACCTAATTGCAGGTCGTTTGCCTGAAGCAGGTAACGAGTGCCTCCTGGATGCCAAGTATTTCGGAGAAGAAAGCGTCGGGACTGTACTTACGCTTTCACCTACGAATTCGGAAGAGACATTCGATATGTTCTCCTATGACAGATATACGGTAGTAGGTCTTGTTAACGCATCATATTATGTCAACTTCGAACGTGGGACTACAAGCCTCGGCGACGGAAAGATAGCCGGATTCATATATTTGCCGCCTGACGGCATTGAGAGCGATTATTACACTGAGATATTTCTCACACTGAAGGAAAGCGGTGAGATCTATTCTGATGAATATGAGCATTCTGTAAGCGATATTGAGCCGTCTATATCAAAACTCCTTAAGGAACGGTCAGCTGACAGATATGCATCTGTAAGGGTGGAAGCTGAAAAGAAGCTATCTGATGCAGAGAAAGAACTTGACGAAGGACGCGAAAAGTATAAAGAAGAAAGGCTTGAAGCTGAACAGAAACTTGAAAACGCAGAAAATGAGCTTGAAGCAGCTCGTAAGGAACTTGACGATGGCATAGAAAAGATAAAAACGGCGAAAACAGAACTAGCTGAAAAAAGGGAACTCGCTTCTAGAGAGTTTGCAGAAGCACAAAAAGAGCTTGAAACTGGGAAGCAGCAGCTTGCATCCGGAGAGATCCAGCTAAAGAGCGAAAAAGACGCCGCTGAGAAGGAACTTTCCGCAACTCAAGCAGAACTTGAAGAAGCTAAAGTCAGGATAAGTGAAGCCGATGTCCAGCTGGCGACGCTCAGAACGCTTTATGATAACGGGAAAACTCTGACTGTTGAAACAGAAAGGGCTCTTGGTATGGTCCTTTTCAACGGGCCGCGTGATCTTGTCCAGGCGATAGCGTCAGGGAGTAATCAGCAGGTCAGTATGTTAGTTTCACAGATGCTGGTGACTTATGGAATGACCGCAGAGGAGTTTGCATCATCATGGCTTTACGCTGAAGATCAGATCGGAGCTCCGCTTAACTATGATACTATTGAATCACTTCAATCCGAACTTAACGCGGCTAGTACGGATTATAATAAAGGTCTCGATGAGTTCAACAGACAATCGGAAAAGGCATATGCAGCATTCGCCGAAGCAGAAACTGTGCTAGATCAATCGAGAAAGCAGATTGAAGAAGGCGAAAGACAGCTTAATGAATCGCGGTCTAGTGCTTACGCAGCTTTTGCCGAAGCGCAGATTACCATAGAAGAAAACGAAAAGGTTCTCTCTGATGGCGAGAAAGAATATGCCGATGGGCTGAAAAAATATGCGGATGCTAAAGAAGAGGCGGCCAAAAAGTTCTCAGACGCAGAGAGTGAAATCGCTGATGCCGAGTTAGAAGTTGCAGACGCAAGACAGAGATTACGCGAACTGACACCCACAACATATGTTCTTGACAGAAACACGAATATAGGTTACGCGAGCCTTGAGAACGATATGGGAATTGTACGCGGAGTATCGAAAGTATTCCCGCTCTTTTTCTTTTTCGTAGCTGCTTTGGTCTGTATAACTACTATGACAAGAATGGTCGACGAACAGAGAACACAGAATGGTGTTCTTTTGGCACTCGGGTATGGAAACTGGGCTATAGTGGGGCAGTATCTTTTCTATGCCGGGAGCGCGTCCGTCCTTGGATGTTTTGCTGGATTCCTGCTTGGGTCTCGCTATATGCCTATGGCTATCTGGCAGGTCTACAAGATCATGTATTCGATTAACAGACCCGTTGCATTCCTGCTTGATTGGAAACTGTTCATTGCCTGCATGTTATTGTATCTCCTTTGTTCACTGGGAGCTACGTATCTGGTATGCAGGCAGGATCTTAAGGAATCTCCGGCAAACCTGATACGCCCAAAAGCTCCACCTGCGGGAAGCCATATACTAATCGAACGGGTAAAGTTCGTATGGAAACGCGTGAGATTTTTACATAAGGTGTCTATAAGGAACATACTACGTTATAAAAAACGAATGGTCATGATGATCCTCGGGGTAGGCGGATGCACAGCGCTTCTTTTAGCCGGCTTCGGTATTCGTGATTCTATACAGGACATACTTATCTACCAATACGGTGAGATCGAAGTCTACGACGCTTCGGTTACGTTCATGGAGCCTTTGGAGAAAGGTGATATAGACGATTTCACGAGCCGTCATGATGACAGCATCGGGGCCATCGCCTTCGTCCATCTGAGCAATATGGATTTTGTCGGCGGAGGTAAGAACGTTAGCGTTAATACAGTGTCATTCAGGAACGGACTAGAAGATTTCATAGATCTTCATTGCGGCAGTGACCCGATCGAATGGCCCGGGATAGGCGAGACCGTCATTGACTACAGGCTTGCCACAGAATGCGGTATCCATGTAGGTGATACAGTTATAATACGCGACTATGAATTTCGTGATCTCACTCTTACTGTAAGCGGTATTTTTGATAATTATATCTACGATTACGCATTTATAAATGAAGAGACATTTGCTGATCAGTGGGGTGATATCCCGATCATTAAGACCGCTTTTGTAAACACTCCGGAAGAAATGGACGTACACGCCGCTGTTGCAGATATATTGGGAGATGATTCCGTAGCAAACGTGAACGTGCTGGACGATATGCGGCAGCGTGTTGGAAGCATGCTTGAAAGCCTTGATTATATCGTTCTTATAGTTCTTATCTGTGCCGGTGCTCTCGCGTTTATTGTGCTGTATAACTTGACAAACATAAGTATAAACGAACGCAGACGTGAGATAGCAACACTCAAAGTCCTAGGGTTTTACAGGCGTGAGACTGCTGCATATGTCTTCCGTGAAAACCTGGTGCTTACAGGAATAAGCGCATTGTTCGGCCTTCCCATGGGTTACGCACTTCTGTGGTACGTTATGAAACAGATCAAGATCAGCAGCTTTTATTTCCCGTGCAGGGCAGTCCCGCTGAGTTACATACTAGCTTTTTTGCTTACATTCGTATTTGCGGGTATAGTTGCTCTTGCACTTGATTTTAAGCTTGAGAAGATAGAAATGGCTGATTCGCTGAAGGCAGTAGAGTGAACCATTATTCATCTTGGTATACTTGACATTTTTGACGTTTTGTTGTTTACTGACACCATCAAAACTGGAGAGGGCTGCTATTATGTACGTTACATGTCTCGATCTTGAAGGCGTTCTCGTTCCCGAGATTTGGATAGCTTTTTCTGAAAAAAGCGGAATACCGGAACTTCGCCGCACTACACGCGACGAACCTGACTATAACAAACTAATGCGTTGGCGTCTGGGGATACTGAAAGACCACGGTTTGGGCTTGCATGAGATACAGGAAGTTATAGCGGCTATAGACCCCATGCCCGGAGCAAAGGAGTTCCTTGACGAACTTCGGTCGATAACTCAGGCGGTTATCCTAAGCGATACATTTACTCAGTTTGCACAGCCCCTTATGAAAAAGCTGGGATGGCCCACCATTTTCTGCAACGAACTGGTAGTAGCTGAAGACGGGGGTATAAGCGACTACAGACTTAGGTGTGAAAACACCAAGTTAACGACTGTCCGCGCACTCCAGTCTGCGGGATTCGAAACTATAGCGGCGGGCGACAGTTTTAACGACCTTGCCATGATACGCGCAAGTAAAGCCGGGTTTCTTTTCCGCAGTACCGAGAGCATTAAAGCAGACAACCCGGATCTGCCGGCCTGTGAAGACTATGCGGATCTGCTCGCGCTGATTAAAAGCGCAATGATCTGACATGTAATAAGTTAAAAGTATCTGTTATCCATTAAAAAGCTGACCGGTCGCAAATTCGGTCGGCTTTTTTGGTTTAAGCTATCTTAGTATTTTGAAAGGATGTTTTAAGTGGACAGTAAGATCATGCGTATAACCATAATGCTGATACTGACGGTAGTGATGCTGTTTTCACTTTCGGCATGCGGAAACGCTAATAATGTTCCTGAAACTGGTGACGAAGAATATGACAACACAGTGCCAGATGCTGTCCAGCCTGATGATCAGCAGCCAGATGAAGATCACGCTGATTCTGATGATGGTCTGCTTCCTCAGGATAAAGATACGGAGAAGAACGGCAGCGTTGTAATACTGTTCACGAGCGATGTGCACTGTGCCGTGAATGAGGGTTTTGGTTTTGACGGCCTTGCTCAGATACGCAGTTCTTTTGAAGAAAAGGGTTTTGAGACCATTCTTGTAGACAACGGTGACGCCGTACAGGGAGACGTGCTCGGAACTCTGACAGAAGGCGAAGCAATAATAAAACTAATGAATGATCTTGAGTATGACGTTGCTATTCCAGGAAATCATGAGTTCGACTACGGTATGGATCAGTTTATGAAACTCACTGATATGGCTGAGTTCCCGTATATAAGTTGCAATTTTAACCATTTAGGAGAAAAGATATTCCCCTCGTATCTTATCATTGAAACCGCAGGTATTAAGATTGGTTTTGTAGGAGTAACGACTCCGAAAACAATAGTTACTTCCACTCCTGATATCTTCAGAGACGACAGCGGTGAGTTCGTGTATGGTTTTCTTGAAGATGAGAACGGAGATGCTCTTTACAATGCAGTCCAGCAGGCTGTTGACAGCGCTAGGGCTGACGGCGCCGATTACGTATATGTGCTTGGCCATTTGGGACTGCTGGAGAACCACTCACCCTGGACTTACGCTGAAGTTATATCAAATACAGCAGGTTACGAGGTGTTTCTGGACGGACACAGTCATGACACTGAACAGGTTGTCATGAAAAACAGAGAAGGTAACGATGTAGTCCGTTCAGCATGCGGAACAAAACTGGGAAGTATCGGATACAGCATAATTACGCCTGAAGGTATATCTGACACCGGCATCTGGAACTGGTCCAATAAAGTGTCGTCAGGCGAACTTTTCGGTTTTAATAATAATTTGACAGATAACATTAAAGAAGCGCTTGAAGACCTGGATAAAACTATCAAGACCGTGGTTGCAAGAACAGATTTTGAGCTTACGATCAGTGACCCTGTTGAAAAAGATTCAAAGGGAAATCCTGTGCGGATGGTAAGACGTGCAGAGACTAATCTCGGCGATCTCAGCGCAGACGCGTTCAGAGCGGCATCCGGCGCTGATATCGTACTGCTAAACGGCGGCGCTGTAAGAAAGTCCATACTGCCTGGAGAAATAACTTACGGTGATATCATTGGCGTCATGCCTTTTGGAAATGAAATGTGCATGATAGAAGCCACAGGCCAGCAAATAATAGATGCGCTAGAATGGGGAGCCAGATCCATACCCGGAGAAAACGGCGGATTCCTGCAGGTCTCCGGCCTGACATACGAGATAGATGTTTCCATTGAGAGCAGCTGTATTACAGGAGAAGCAGGTATGTTTTCAGGTGTAGCAGGTGAATATCGTGTTAGAAATGTAATGACCGATAATGGCCCGATAGATCCTGATAGACTATACACTGTGGCCAGTACTGATTATGTCCTTCTGAACAACGGAGACGGTCACACAGCGTTCGACGGCGCTAAAGTTATTTCCGAGGGTTTGATGATTGACAATAAGGTGCTTATAGATTATCTGACTGATATACTTGGTGGGACAGTCGGTGACGAATACGCCGATCCTTACGGTCATGGGAGAATAATAATTACAGGCGGAAATTGACATTCACATTAGTTTTTACGTCTACTGAATAGAAAAGAAATCCCTGTGCGGCGATTATAAGCTGCACAGGGATTATTATTGTTAATTGCGCAATTGCGTTGAGAATTACTTACTGTATCTGCATTTTATGTTTGATTTATATCTGCCGGGAAGAGTTACGTTAATTGGCATTCTAGCATCGTCCAGCTGTTCCTGGGTGAAACCGAAGTGAGCAGTATTATATTCGTCGATAGCCTGCCAGAGTCCTTCATAGGCATATTCATACAGTGAGCCCGGACCGCCCTGCGTTATGCAGGGGATGAAGCCCTCAGCGGTGCCGACGGCATCGATGGTGTCCTTTGCCGCCTTGACGCAGTCTTCGTAGGTAGCACCATCGAAGTCGACGAACTTGTTGTCAATCATGCCCATAAAGGAGATCTGCTTTCCGTACTGTTTTACGAGCTCGGGGACATTGTTGGAGCTCATTGGACCCTGCCAAACATCGATGCCCATCTCGATCATATCGGGAACTATCGTAGCGCCGTAACTGTCAGAATGGTGGACAATCAGCTCTACGCCGTGCTCATGATAGTATTTATATATCTCCTTGTAGTGCTCAAGGAAGTAATCCTCAAAGAGGGAAGGACGGAGGAACGTGTTGTCCTGGCTGCCCCAGTCGTCATGGTGCAGGATGGCGTCAGGATGGAGTTTAGAGCAAATCAGCTCCGCATATTTAAGTTCCCATTCGGTTAGGTACTTGAGCAGATCGCCCATCTCATCCTCATACATCATATAGTTAACAAGAGCTTCATCCATGCCGCAGAGATGATGCGTCTGCTCGAACAGACCGGGAGCTACGATGGTGCAGGCGTAGGATTTGGTGCGGTCGACAGCATCGTACAGATCCTTCGCCTTATCCCACTCTTCTTCAGGATAGTCAAGAGAAGGAGCCTTGACGTAATCCTGCCACTCTTCAATGTCCTTTACGACGACCTTATCAGGTGTATGGACAGGAAATGAAGAGGGCGCAGAGTTGGGATATGCATAGGTAACGCCCCACGCATTAATCACTTCAGGGCCGCCCTTTTCAGGCCTCGGATTGTGGAACATCATAAAAGGTGTCGGCAGGATCCGGAGAGCTTCGTACTGGTTTACGTATCTGTCCGGCTTGTCGTTTGCTACGCATCTGCGCATGTTTTCTCTCGCTGTGTACATAGTTGTCCTCCTTGATACTAATCTGCAAATTAAGTATGCTGAGAGTGATGCAGTGATTTAAATAATAGTACTTGAGAAATCGTATAGACATATGAGTTACTTATGAATAACTCAAGTAATAATATAACATATATTTTCTGTTATTTCAACATTCTGTCTGTCGTAAATACTATTTTTCTAATTGCAAATATCGATCATTAGAGAAGCCTCAAGCTGCGGTATCTGTTGCGGCTTGAGGCTTCGCTTTAGATTCGTAATAGAAGGATTATATTTTTATCACGTAACACTCTCACTTAACGTCATCTCGCACCATTTTGACATTCTCGCTGAACCTCCTTACGGTCCGTTATATGGCGTTATGTCAGGGCCTAAACTTGGGTTTGTCAAGGCGTCAGGACATAGAAAAAGCCTTGTAACTACAGCGTTTCTGTAGCTACAAGGCTAATTTTCTTTCGTTTCGCTATGTCGTTTCTTTTGCCCTCAGTGCGTCATGTCGGCAGCTTCAGCTTTAGTGTCAGCGCGACGTTAAAGGGCGTTGTAAGGAGACAATTATAGAAATCATTCCCACTCGATCGTACCGGTAGGCTTTGGCGTGAGATCGTAGAGGACGCGGTTTACGCCTTTGACTTCATTGGTGATCCTCGATGTGAGTTTTTCCATGAGCGCCCAATCAAGACGCTCAACAGAAGCAGTCATCGCGTCTCTTGTGTTGACAGCTCTTATAATGACAGGCCAGTCGAATGAACGGAGGCCATTCTTCACGCCGGTCGATTTGAAGTCGGGAACGATGGTGAAGTACTGCCAAACCTTTCCCTCAAGACCTGCATGTGCAAATTCTTCCCTCAGTATGGCATCGGACTCGCGTACAGCTTCAAGCCTATCGCGTGTTATTGCGCCCACACAGCGAACGCCAAGACCGGGTCCTGGGAATGGCTGACGATAGACCATACCGTCCGGCAATCCGAGAGCTTTGCCGACTACACGTACTTCGTCCTTGAAGAGGAACTTGATCGGTTCTACTAGTTCAAACTGAAGATCGTCAGGGAGTCCGCCGACATTATGATGTGCTTTTACTGGACCGCTCTCAAGTATATCCGGATAGATCGTTCCCTGCGCAAGGAACTTGATACCTTCAAGCTTACGTGCTTCTTCTTCAAAAACGCGGATGAACTCTGCGCCGATTATTTTGCGTTTCTGCTCGGGCTCTGAAACGCCGGCAAGCTTGTCGAGGAAACGGTCAACCGCGTCAACATAGATGAGGTTGGCGTCCATCTGGTTGCGGAAGACTTCGATGACCTGTTCCGGCTCTCCTTTACGGAGCAGACCGTGATTAACGTGGACGCAAACAAGCTGTTTTCCGACTGCTTTAATCAGAAGAGCTGCAACGACTGAAGAGTCGACGCCGCCGGAAAGGGCAAGAAGTACTTTCTTGTCACCTATCTGTGCACGGAGCGCTGCCAACTGCTCGTCGATGAAAGCCTGCGCAAGTTCAGGAGTAGTGATGCGTTCCATTGTTTCTGGCCGTTTATTATTCGACATAATGGATCCCTCGCTCAATTAGATTTAGCTGATCAGTGAAAAACTGAACTGATCAGTATTATAAACAATGAATCAAATATAATACTAACTTTAATAGCCAGTAATAATCACGCTAAAGGTGAGATGAACTTAAGTATTATTACTGCTTGTCATTAAGCAGTTTGTTAAGCTCGCTCATGAACGTGTTGATGTCTTTGAACTGGCGGTATACTGAAGCAAAACGGACATAGGCCACCTCGTCAAGATCCTTCAGTTTGCGCATAACGAGTTCACCCACTTCAGTCGAGGTGATCTCACGTTCAAGAGAGTTCTGAAGCTCCTGCTCAATCTCGTCAGCAGCTTTCTGAAGAGAATCGACAGGAACCGGCCGTTTCTCACACGCACGGAGCATGCCGTTGATTACTTTCATCTTATCAAATGTCTGTCTGCTGCCGTCACGCTTGATGACTACTAGAGGAAGCCGTTCAATGATCTCATAAGTAGTAAAACGCTTCTGACAGGAGAGACATTCTCTGCGCCTGCGAATAGTCGTACCCTCTTCAGCGGGCCTGGAATCTATTACGCGGCTTTCGGAATAGTTGCAGAAAGGACACCTCATATTATCGGACCTCCAGTCTGGATTGCAGAAATGCAGGAGTCGCTATTACAGGTCAGAGGAAATCTGAATAATTTTACCACAAACTATCGGTATATGTACATAGTAAATTACAATATTTTGTGTTGATTATCCGAACAGCTCTCGAACAAAAGAGAAGAATTCTTCACGCGTATAAAGAGTGTTAATAACATCGAGAAGAGAATTGGAGGAGATAGCAGAAGGAAGATCAAGGCTGGTCGTAAGTGTTTTGCGCTTTGCGGCGCTGCCGGTTACACCTGAGAGCCCTAGTTCGAACAGATCAGTTTTTGTAACAGGAGACTCTGAAGAGACATTATATTCGGGGCAATCAAGGAATGTAGCTCCCGCACGTTCCAGAGCTTTGATTATAACAGAAGGGGACATTCCTTCGACTCCGAGCAATTCCGCTTTTGAACATGTGTTTTTGCGTTTTTCTCTGCCATGGATCTCGGGAATATAGGCATGTTTTACGTCAGCAGCGTCGAGCATCCCACGGAGATGACCGCGTATGATGAAACCAGCTCCGTCGGGGTCAGTCATGATTATCACGCCGCGCTTTTCAGCTAATCTGCGGATGAGCGAGATCTTTTCTTTGTCCGAAAATATTCCGAACCCTGAAGTCTCGATGACTGTACAGTCAACAACTTGTGAAACGGTGTTTCTGTCGTATCGCCCTTCTACGACGATGATTTCTCTGATCCTTTTCTTCATAATTGAAAGTCTGCCTTTTTCCTGAACGCAAGCTGTGCAAGAAGCTCAGTAAGTATCTGCTCCGGATCACCGCCGCTGTTCATGGCAGCTGCAGATTCAGCGCAAAGCAATACAGCGTCACGACACTGAGCAGTGTCGAGCCGTCTCGCACTCGACATAAGGTTACGTGCCTGAAATTCATGCCGGATACCGCACATGGTAATTAGATCGGAGGATGATTTTCCGTTTTCAATGCAGAGCCTTGCTGCAAGAAGCTGACGCATCGTCATTGAAACATAGAAGAGTATTTTGTGAGCTGGCTCGCGCATTCGAATAAGATCGTCAAGGATACGTACCGCTTCATCATATCTTGAATCAGCGACTGCATTTGAAAGCCGGAAAGCTGCCGCGTCTATGACAGGAGTTACAACAGCATCCACGTCGTCACGGGTAATGCTGTCACCAGCGCTGAAAGAGCTGATCTTTAGGATCTCGTTAGAGAGAGAAGACATGAGACCGCCAGTAACAAAAGAGAGGTACTCTGCTGTCTGTGAATCTATGCGCTTGCCCTCACTGGCAAAATGTGCTTTTATCCATTTTACAAGACGGCTTTGATCCTGTATACAAAACTCAACAGGCACCGCGTACTTAAGAAGTTCCTTAGTGTCTTTGAGACGTTTATCAGGCGCATATTCAAGAGTGTCATATACAAATACTAGGCAGACGTATTCAGGCAGTTCAGAGAATAATTTGATTAGATCACGTCGTATTTCTTCAGAACACTTGAACATCTCAAAATCATGTACTTCGATAAGAGTCCTGTCAGCAAAGACAGGAAGAGCGTCAACAGCGTCGGACAGATCTCTCACAGTCAGATTTTTCCCTTCAAAACGTCTGAAGTTGAAATCTGAAAAACCTTCTGATACGAGCTGTGAACGTAGTTTCGACAGCGCTGCGTTCATAAGGTAGTGCTCTTCGCCGTAGAAGAAATACAGTGATGCAGGTGAACCGTTCTCAAGTGACGATCTGAATGCATCATATGATGTGTTGTCGCTTTTTTTCTGAGCCATTTTCAGTCCTCCGTGCAAAATGCACGTTATTACTAATTTGGAAAAGATCTGTTCTCTTTCATCGTTTTTCTGGAGAAAAAGTAATGTTTCCTGATTCGTCAGTCCTGTAAACCGCGATTCCGTTGGCCTCGAGCCGCTTTAAGAGGGAAGCAGCAGGATGACCATATTCATTTTCGCCGACAGAGATGATAGCGATCTCAGGCAGCACCGTATCCAGCAGATCCTGTGATGTCGAACCGGCGGATCCATGATGACCTGCTATAAGTATTTCTATATCAGGCAGATCGTTATGCTGGAGCAGCCTGTATTCTATTTCAGACGGAACATCTGCTGTCATAAGGACGTCGAATCCTTCTTGACTGCAGAGAACGATAACACAATTCTCGTTTTCGGTCTCGCTTCCGAGCGGAGCGAAAAGAGTTAGTTCAGCGTTCCCAAGCTTAAGAGAAAGATCTTCAGATACATAAACAAGATCGATCCCTGATCTGTCGGCGAGAGAGACGATCCTGTCGGAAATATAGGAATCTTCTGCAGGAGGAAAGGGGAGAAGTATCGTATCTATATCTACGGTATCAGCAAGTTGCGGAAGACCGTTCGTATGATCGAAATGATAGTGCGACAATATAAGATAATCGATTTTATCGCACCCTGTGCTAAGAAGATATTCACCGGTTTTAACTCCGGCATCAGGAACGCTTGAACTTCCGCAATCTACAACAGCAGTGAAACCATCGGAATACAGGACTATGCTTTGCCCCTGCCCGACGTCAAGAGCTGTCACTGAAAAACAATCAGGTATTTTAGACGGAGCATGACAGGACCTGACTAAGAATAGTATGCTTAAAACGACTATTGCAAAAAGGATTGCATAGACTATATCCCATAGACTGAGGCGTTTATTGATATGCTTTTTCACTGAGTTACTCCACTTGTCTTAATTATGATCGAACTGCCTGCACATACCAACTCATACAGCTTAATAATAGCCTAATAATGTAGGTTATTTCAAGTGCAGGAGACGACAAAATATGGTTGACAACGCACCAGCACGGTGATATATTCTTTAAGGAAATAAAGTAGCAGGAGAACAGCAATGAATAGGACTTCCGTAAGCAGCTATTACTATTATTACCGCGCCTATTTTACGGCGAGGTATTTTGTGGTTGGCTGAAACTGGTAGACTGGATCATTGCAGTGTTCCGCAGCCACCCGGCTG
>JAEEGL012921339.1_pt1 | contig 13434 bp, 8 predicted proteins | sample 9134231 | NCBI WGS metagenome assembly JAEEGL01 (sample SAMN16246548, study PRJNA631951) | gut metagenome | biome: gut microbiome; feature: rumen; material: fiber-attached | host: Bos | place: Iran: Karaj | collected 2018-10 | reverse complement strand
ATCAGGATGTCAGCCACGTACGCCGCCACGCAGAAGCCGCAGAGGATTCCGAACGAGATGCCGATGTTCTCTTTCTTCATGCTGAGCAGGCCGGAGACCGCGATGTAGAGCGCCGCGAAACCGGAGATTGCGTGGGTGATTCCCGAGACGACGTTGTCGAAACCGAGCACGGGGTAGACCGAGTAGTTCTGGCCGGCGCCGTAGGTTCCCAGGAAGGCGATCAGAAGACCGAAAATGAACGTGAAGTCAAGCGACGCCTCGCGGAGTCTGCCTTTCCCGAACGCCGCCAGCGGAAGCGTGAACAGCGGAATGCTGCACAGGAACAGGGGCAGCACGATGAGAATATGCGAGAAGTTGTGTTCGCGCCAGCACACGAAAACGATTTTGAACAGCTCGATCGAGTCCATGAGAATCGCCGCGACTGCGATGACTTTCAGTTTTTCTTTTTCACTCTTTTTGCGGTAGACAAGACCCAAAATAATCGCCGCCGCCAGCATGACGAGCATGAGCGAAGACACAAAAATAAGATGCGCGGGGGACAGGTAGCCCTCAGGTTCGCGCATGTAGCCGCCGATTCCGAAAAATTCTCTCATTTGTACACTCCGTTAAGGATAATTAAAGCTTTGAGCTCAATTCATGATTATATCGCATTGAAACGGGATAGTAAAACGCTTTTTGTTAAATAATCCGGCAGTTTTACAAAGAACTACCCTGAATTCTTCCGCGATCTTGCGTTTTCGACGAAAAAGAACACGAGTCCGGTCAGCGAGGCGACCGCCGCGGAGATTAAAAATACGCTGAAAACGGTGTCCCAACCGGCGTTGTCCGCAATGAGGCCCAGGCCGTACGCGCTGATCGTGGAGCCGACGTAGCAGCTGCCGTTCAGGATTCCAGAGACGGTTCCGGGGTTCAGTGAGCCGCGCACGCGAAGAGGCAGCAGGTTGGTCGAAACCGAGTTTATGCAGTGGGCGAGAAGCGAAATGATTGCGAAAAATACGAGCGCCGCAATAAAGGAGACGCCGAGCGTTAACCTCAGGACCAGCGCGCAGAGGGCAGACACGCCGAACATGGCCGCCGCCAGCAGCGGGAAGCTTTTGATTACCTTTGAGACGGCGAGGGTGACGAGTCCGCAGAAAGCTGAAATGCCCGGAAGCACGAGCGTCAGCAGAATCGAGATGCTGTCGTCCATGTGGTAGGTTTCCTTGAGGATCGCGGGGACCCAGGTCTGGAGGCCGTCCTTCAGGAAGTTGCAGACAATCGAGAAGAACGCGAAGACCGCAACCGTTACTATTGCGGCTCTTCCTGCGAGCTTTGAGACGTTTTCGCGCTGTTCCTGAGAGTCCGGTTTTTCACCTGAAATCTCCTGTTGAGCGGACGGTTCCGGCGCGAGCGGTTTTGACGCATTTATATTCCTGATAAGCCGCGGGTAGAACACGAGCCACATCGCCGCCATCAGAATCATCACCGCCGCGGCCACCGGAAACACTATTTTATAATTGCCCCAGCGGGTGAACGTAAATCCCGAAAAATAGGACAAAAACGTTCCTATCGAAGTGGTAGTTCCAAGCACCGCCACCGAGATGTCGGTGTGCTTCCTGTCGAGATTCTCGCCGAGAATCAGAATGAGCGAGCTCCAAAGCACGGACTGCGAACAGCCGTTCACGAACCAGAAATACTTGATAAGACTGAACGGAAGACCCGCGAAAACCGCGACGTTAATTGCCGCGGAAACCGTCAGCGCGGCGGGGAACAGGACCGTCTTGTTGTAGTGCTTGCAGAGGAGACCGTTCACGAACTGGCCGGCTCCGTAGGCAAAGAAAAAGAAGGTGGTCACAAGCCCGGCCTCGGCGTGCGTCACCCCGTACGATTCCATTATGTTCGTGATGTTGGAACTGAAGCTGAGCCTGCCGAAATACGAGACGGTATAGATCGCCCAGCAGAGAAAAATGAGCCCCTTTTGATATGCAGAATACGATTTAGATTTGATGTCCATTTCCGCTCCGTGACGCGGCAGGGTTAAGAAGTCTGACCGCACGCGGGATGATAGCACCGGAACGAAGGGATGTCAAGGGAATGAGGAATGAAATACGAAGGGCTTCACGCGCACGCACGGCACGCGCGGACACGTTCAAAACGCTTGAAAATGAATCGGGGTTGTTGTAGAATATAAGTTGAGGCCGAAACGGCCGGAATTATAAAAGATGCGCGCAGGGCGGAGCGGATTCGCGATCAAATACAGCGGGTAGGGCTTTTTAAGCGCGCGGGAAGGGAATTTTCGTTTGACGACTCAGAATTACATTTTTGACGGATCACTTGAAGATTTAAAGAACATTTTCGGCAGAAACGACGAAAACATGGCGATCGTTGAGGACGCGTTCATGACCAGCGTGATTCTCGGCGACGGAATAATCACCGTCGAGGGCGACAACGAGGCGGCGGTCAGGCACTCGATCAACGTCATCAGAAACGTGGCCGAGGCGGCCAAGGCGGGCGAGATCGTCACGAGGCAGCTGGCGGCCTACTACTGCGACATGGAGAGCGTCGGCAGGGCGCCGGCACCGGGAACCATCCTCACGGACTGCGTCTGCCTTAACGCGAAGGGCACTCCGATCAAGCCCAAAACCGCCGGCCAGAAGGCGTACGTGGACGCGATCGTGTCGAACACGGTGACCTTCGGAATCGGTCCCGCGGGAACAGGAAAGACTTTCCTGGCGGTGGCTGAGGCGGTTTCGGAATTAAGGAAGAATCAAGTTTCACGCATTATACTCACAAGGCCGGCCGTAGAGGCGGGCGAAAAGCTCGGATTCCTGCCGGGTGACCTGCAGAACAAAGTCGACCCGTACCTGAGGCCGCTCTACGACGCGCTTTTCGACATTATGGGCTTCGACTCGTTCCAGAAAAAGCTGGAGAAGGGCATAATCGAGATCGCGCCGCTGGCTTATATGAGAGGCCGCACGCTCGACAGCGCGTTCATCATTCTCGACGAGGCGCAGAACACGACCCGCGAGCAGCTCAAGATGTTCCTGACGAGAATCGGCAACGGCTCCAGGGCGGTCGTGAACGGCGACGTAACGCAGATAGACCTGCCCCGCGACACCGCTTCGGGCCTCAAGAGCGCGAAGAACATTCTCGACGGCATAGAAGGAATCGCGTTTGTCAACTTCACCGAGAGAGACGTCGTGAGGCACGAGCTTGTGAAAAAGATCATAAAAGCGTACGAAAAATACGAGGAAAAGGAAATTAAAAAATGATTGCTGAGTATTTGTTCTCGCCCGCGGTAAGCACGGCGGAGACAAGAGACGATCTCGACGCGGCTTCCAAAGAGCCGGTGCGGGGACTGCTTTCCGACGCCGAGCTGCTTGAGTATTGCGCGGTCGCCGACGACATTCTGACCAAGGCAGAGAAGAATTTTCCCGAGTTCGCGGCGGACACCGGGACCACCGTCAACGTCTATTTTGTGGACAACGGCATGATCCGCGACATCAACCGCGAGGAGCGGGGAACTGACCGCGCGACAGACGTTCTTTCGTTCCCGTTCCTTGACATGAACGAGGGCGACGGCATTTTCGACGAGTACGACCTGAATCCCGAAAACGGCGCGATAATGCTGGGCGAGCTGGTGGTTTCCGTCGAAAAAGTGCGCGAGCAGGCGAAGGAGTACGGTCACTCCGAGAAGCGCGAGCTGGCGTTCCTGCTGTGCCACGGATTCCTGCATCTGATGGGTTACGACCACGAGACGCCCGAGGAAGAGGCGGTCATGAAGCCGCTCACGGAAAAGCTGCTTGCGGAGGCGGGCTACACGCGCGAATGATATTTTTGGAGAAACCTCATTTTCAAGGAGATAAATTATAAATGGACAAGTATTGTTTCAACTGTATCGACATGCTCAAAAACGGCGAGCATACGTACAAAGGCATTTTTAAGGTCTATTCCACCCACAAAGACATGCCGGCGGTCGAGTACAAGCTTGACGGACAGATCAAAAAGCTCAGCTTCACTGACGTCGAACTCGTGAGCGGATACTGCGCGGACAGGATCCTCGAAAAGATGCAGGGCGTCCCGAAGGGCTTTGTCTGCTTCAAGCTCGCGAACTGCCCTGAGTGGTTCGAGATATTCTGGGGCATTCTGATGGCGGGCTGCTGCCCGTTCCTTATTGACGCGCGCCACGACGAAAAGCTGACTCAGTATTTTATCGACGAGGGCGGCGCAGTGGCCATCATAACGAACGACGGTCATCAGTACGAAAACTGCCTGACTATCGCGGCGTCCGATATCATCAAGCTCGACAAGAGGCAAATCCTCGAGATCGCCGTGAACGCAGACAGAACGTCCAAAACCGCGATTGAGCGCATCGACTCCTACGAGTGGGGCAACGAGGTCGCGCTCTGCACCTCCGGCACCACCAGCACCGCCAAGATTTTCATCTACAACGACGAGGCGATATTCAACCAGGTCATGAACGCCGGCCCAATCATCAGAGCCGACAAGAACATTTGCGACGACAGGGAAAAGAGAATGCTCTGCTTCCTGCCCCTCAACCACATTTTCGGTTTCATGGCGAACTACCTCTGGTACAGCTTTTTCGGCGCATCACAGGTGCTTCCCGACAGAATGGCGCCTTCCGTCCTTCTGCAGACGTGCCGCGACCACCGGGTCACCCACATTCTCGCAGTGCCGCTGCTCGTCAACAACATCGCGAAGGGCATCAAGGGCAAGCTCTCGAAGCAATCCAAATTCAAGCAGTTCATGTTCAACTTCATGCTGAACCTGAGCATTTTCGCGCAGAGGATCGGCCCCGATTTCGGTATCGCGGTCGCGAAGGCGCTTTTCAACAAAACGGTTCTTAAAGAACTCGCGGGCAGGGACATCCAGTGCATCATCTGCGGCGGCGGTCACGTGCTTCCCGAGTCTCTGAAGATCATCAACGGCATCGGCTACTACACGCTGTGCGGCTTCGGCATGACCGAGGTCGGCATCTCCTCCATGGAGCGCCGCAGGAAGATCAAATACAGGCTTCAGGGCGTCGTCGGCGTTCCGGTCGTTTCCATGGAATACAAGATCGTGCCTTTTAACGACAACGATCAGTCCGCGGGCGAGCTTGTGATGCGCGGCGGTTCGATCCACAGCGGCATGCTCAAAAACGGCAAGCACGCGCCGGCGGCAACGGACGAGGACGGCTGGTTCAGATCCGGCGACATAGGAAGGCTCGAGAAGGGCGCTCTCTACATCGAGGGAAGGCTCAAGGAGGTCGTCGTCAACGAGTCCGGCGAAAATGTATATCCCGACGAACTCGAGGACTCGTTCCTGAACATTGAAGGCGTCAAGGCGTTCACGGTGCTCGGCATCAACAAGGGCGGCGGAAGCGTTTATGAGGACATCGTCATCGTGTGCCAGACCGAACCCGCCTACGTGGACGACCCCGAGCTCACCGAGAAGCTCAGGAAGGAGATCGCCGCCAGGAACGCGGAGCTTCCCGTCTACAAGAAACTCAACTACTGCCTGATCACCAAAGAGGACCTGCCGCTCTCCAACGGCATCAAGATCCGCCGCGTGGTGATCAAGCGCGAGGTCGAGGACGGCAGCGGACTTTCCAAGTACGTCAAGATCGAAAAACTTAAATAAAACACACGCCCGGCGGCTTTTACCGAACCGGCTGAACCGGACGAGGGGCGTTAACAAATCCATTTAAATGACAGTGAAGGAAGGACGGAGGTGAACCGGAGTTTGGAACGCGGTATCAACGTTGTGCTCAGAATACTCATAATCGTGCTTGTTTTCGTTCTGGCCGTGAGCGCGGTCTATCTTTTCTCCGTCCGCTACGTCAACTCGTTCTACAAGGCAGACCCTAACGACATGTTCATGTCTTCGATGACGGTGGACGCGATCTACCCGATGAACGACGGCAAGCTGAACGTGGTCGGAACGTTCCTGCAGGGCGACGACATACTCAGCAATCCTTCCGTGTACGTGAAAATGTACGACGAGGAAGGAAAGTTCATCGACGCCGCCGGCCTCTCGATGGAGCGCGATTTCAGACTTGCGAAAAGCTGCTCTGACGGCAGAATCACGGTGCTGCTTCTCGTCAACAACGAGAGCCGCGCGGAGGTCTACGCGGTAAATGAGGGAAAACTCGACGGCTCGATCAGTCTTTCACCCGCTGAGGATGAGACGGAATCTGTGTCGTACTTTGCCGGAATCTACAGCAGCGGCGTTTTCGCGGCTTCGGTGGCGGGCGGCAACCGGGTGTCGGTCAGGGACATTGACGGCAGTCTGCTCTTCGAGAAGGCGCTCTCCGAGGACGTGTCGGTGAAGGGCGTCTCTTCCGCGGGAGGCGTGTTCTTCATGAACGGAACTATCAGCGGCGGCGACGGCAAGCTCCCGGTCGTCATCGCGTTCACGGAAGACGGCAGGCAGCTGTTCAACATAACGGTCTCCGAGGACCTTTCGGGCTTTAGAATCGACGGGTTCGCGAAGGCGCGCGACGGGAAAACGTATATGTACGGCCGCAGGTTCAACAGCCAGGCGTACGCGGAGATGTTTTTCCCGGACACGACAGACGAGGACCAGGCCGTGAAGTTCACCGCGGTCTCAGAGAAGGCGATTTCCACCGAACGTGAATTCGGCGCCGTGCTTCTGTCGTCGGACTACTATTCCGACCCGTGGTGCACGTTCTTCCTCTGCGAGATAAACCCCGCGAACGGCTCGCTCGGACTCATCAACACGCCTCTTTCAGACGACTCGTCGTTCGGAATAAGCGACGTGACGTTCCTGCCGGAGGGCATTGCGCTTGAGGAGGAAGACGGGAAGAACGCGATCGCCACGATGGTTTCGAAGGTCGCTGCGTCGGCCTCTTCGGACAAGTACTGCGTGAGCTGCTACAGGCTCTACCACGACATGAGCGCGTCCGGGTCGGCGAAGATCTACATGCCTTCCGACTTCTACTGCTATCCGGGAACCGCCTCCGACGGCCGCTATTTCTGCTACGACGGCATTTCAGACACCTCGGGAACCGTCAAATACTCGCTGAAATACTACGACGGCACCGAGAACATCGCCCGCGAGCAGAACCTTCTGTCGGTGATGAAATACGCGGTGAATCTCATTCTCGGCATCGTCGACAGGCGCCTCATCGCATACATGATAATCTTCCTGATTCTGTACGTGACCGCGCGCTACCACGGCGCCGAGGCGGTCAGAAAATCCGCGGGAGAGGCGTAAACGGCCGCCAACCGGGCGTGAGAGAGTTTAAAATAAGATTGAATACGCTTTTATCGCAAAAAAAGTGTTGCAATTCAAGAATTATATTGGTAAAATAACATATCATGAGGTGACTTCGACGCTTCGCAACGAAATGCGGGGGACGGAAGTTTGCTCTAATTTTCTTTAACGGAGGGATTTACAGTGCAACTTAAAAAACTTATCAGTATTGTTGTTGCGTCTCTGCTTGTTGTGTGCTTTGCTGTTGCTCTTTTCGGCTGCGAACGGGAGATTCATTTTATCGATGAAAACGGTGTTCTTCCTAATCAGTATGAGAATTATCGTTACTATTTCCAGCAGGGCTACAGACCTGACTGGACGATTACCCGTATGGATGCCGACAAGAGAATTCTTGACAGGGAAACCGGTCTTATTCTCGTTATGGCTCCGCTGGTCTCCACAATCGACGAAGACGGCAACGTTACCGTAGAGGAAGAGGTCATTACCGACGCTGACGGCAACGAGACCAAGGTTCAGAAGCTTGTCGACGGTGTTGAGTATTGCGTATACTTCCACAACGGCGAAGGCATCACGATGACGACGTCCAGAAACGACGTTGTAAAATGGCTCCAGGATCCCGAGTCCAAGTTCTACTTCAACAACAAGCATTACAACGGATCTCCCCGTGAGACATTCCTCGAGAAGGGCGACCCCGAAATCTTTACCGCAAGGTACAGTAAACTCCAGTTCTCGACAGTTGCCTACACGTTTACCAAAGACGGTGAAAACTGGCGCGGTGTTTACAACATAGTCATGCAGGGCGTTGAGTACTTCATCGTAACGTTCGAAGCCAAGGCTGAGCTCTACGACAAATACTATAACGCTTACTACGAGACGATCGGCGACTTCAGAAAGAAGGGCTGGGAGACTTCCGACGTAGGCTGATGCCTCACGGATATACTCTTGCAGAATCCATCGCGGCAACGCGGTGGATTTTGTGAATTAAGAGGACGGAAATCCGTTCAGGGTTTATGTTTAAGGTACTGTACGAAGACGATAATTTCATAGCCGTCGAAAAGGAGCAGGGGTTCGTGTGCGTTCCCGACACGGGAGACGCGGATTCGCTGCTGGAGGCCGTCAAAAGGGAGGTTTCGCCGTCCGCGGAGCTCTGCCACCGGCTCGACCGGAACACCGGGGGAATCGTGCTTTTCGCGAAGAACCCGCAGGCTCTGGCGGACGCGGAGCAGGCGATGAAGGACGGAGAAATCTCGAAGACCTACACGGCGGTGCTTGCGGGGCGTCCCGCGGGTCTTTTAGGGGACGGAAAGACCTTTAAGACTTTAAAAGCGTTCCATTTCAAGGACGCTAAGAAGGGAACGGTCTACATTTACGACACGCCGCGAAAGCTGGCGCGCGAGATAATCACGAAGGTCAAACCGCTTTCGTACGACCCCGTTTCGGATACGACGCTGTGCGACATCATGCTCGTCACAGGAAGAACCCACCAGATTAGGGCCCACATGGCCCACCTAGGCCACCCGGTAGCCGGAGACGGAAAATACGGCCGCAACGCGATAAACAAAAAGCTTCCGTACAGGTATCAGGCGCTGTGGGCCCGCGAGATGAAATTTACCGGGAAATTCGCGAAGAAATACGCGCTGCCGGCGAAGATCTCGTCGAAGCCCGAGTTTAAATAAGGGGAGAACCGTTAAATGAGTGTTCTTAAGCTTCAAAACATCTCCAAATTCTATACTTCACAGAACGCTGTCGTGATGGGTCTTTCCGACGTCAGCCTGTCTTTTGATGCAGGCGAATTCGTCGCCGTGACGGGCGAGAACGGCAGCGGAAAATCCACGCTCGCGAACGTTCTGAGCGGCGTGCTGCCTTACGAAGGCGGCGAATTGTATTTCTGCGGCCAGCCCACGTCGCACTACAACGCCTCGGACTGGGAGCGTTACCGCAGAGACGCCGTCAGCTACATTTCGCAGGATTACGGAATTCTTCCCGGCAATACCGTTTTCGAAAACGTGGAGAGCACGCTTCTGCTTTCAGGCTCAAGCAAGGAAGTTTCAAGGCAGAAGACGGCCGAAATTCTTAAAACAGTCGAGCTGTCGGAATACGCGCGCAGACGCGCCGCCAGACTTTCCAGCGGACAGAAGCAGCGCCTCGCCATTGCGAGAGCCCTCGCCAAACCGTCAAAAATACTCATCGCCGACGAGCCCACCGGAAATCTCGACAGAGATAACAGTGAAAAGGTTATTAAACTCCTTAAAGAAGCCTCAAAGGACAGGCTCGTCATTGTCATCACGCACGAATACTCCGAGGTTGAGGACCATATCAGCAGACATATCGTGATGTCGGAGGGCAGGGTCGTTTCAGACCGGAAAATAAGGCCTGCAGCATCAGACAACACGGAAAACGCACGCGAAAAAGACACATCTGCAAAGAAGACGCCGGACCTTAAACTGTCGTCCTACGTCGCGGGACTTACGATGAAAGCGAGGCCTCTTTTCTGCGTTTTTTCGGTAATCATCCTGCTTCTTACCTGCATCGCTTCTTTCGTATTTATAGGCAATTTCGTGATCTCGACCGACGACGTCCCCTCGAGAGTGTACGACGCCTCGGCGTTCCTGAACGGAGACCCGCGGCGGCTTGTCATATCCAAAGATGTGGAGGAGATTTTTACGGAAGATGAAATCGGGGCGATATCAGGACTCAAGTACGTCGACAGCGTCGAGAAGTACGGCTACGTCTGCGACGTCAACTACTACTACAGGGAAGACGTCGACTACAAAAAGTACAAGAGCCGCGACTATCTGCCGGACTACGACAAGGAAGAAAATCCTGACGCGTTCACGCTGAGCGTTAAAGTCAGGTTCACGAACACGGACGATCCGCCGTTCCTGCAGGGGGTGTCCCGGGCCGGAAATCTGAAAAACGGAAGGCTGCCGGAGGGCTTTTACGAGGTCCTTTCCGGCGATCCGGACGTCAAAACCGGGACCAAAATCGAAGTGTTTATAAAGGACAGATCCCATTGGGCGATCTCGGAGTACATTTCCCTGACGTTCGACGTAGTCGGGGAGGCGTCCGGAAGCGGACTTTATTTCTCCGATCAGTTCCTCCGCATGTTCAACAACGCAACAATGAACGCGATATACCGTTCCGGCGGTGTTTTGCTGTCCGGCGGCGATCTCGGCCGTTATCCGGTGGCACCGTACGAAGCGGAGCGCTTTAAAGACTTAATAACCGACGCCTACGGGAAGGCTGTGAAACCGGCTGAAGTCCCGCGGGAGCTTGCCGGCGACGAATTTTTATACCCGGTCAACACGTTGTACGGCAGTATGAAAATAGGCGACATAATGTATCTCAACGTCCGCAACGCGTATAATGAACCCGGCAGTTTACCGTCTTTTAGCGAAGAAATTGGTTTTGAGTACGTCAATGTTGTTAACAGCTACCATCTGAAGTGCGCAGGTCTGTTCAAAAGCGAACATCCCAGGTTTACGCTGGTCAGCCAAAACACTTTTGACAGTATGACCTCTTCGCTTCAGACGAATCAGGTCTCCGTTTTTATAACCGATTACGCCTACACCGGCCGCGCCATCGAAGAGATCGAATCTCTCGGGTATCTGGTAATTTCGCCATTCGTTCAAAGCTCAACAAGGAAGGACGCGGCGCTCGAAAAAGAAAGAATAAACCTGCTCAGGATTTCACTCGCGGCCGCCGTTCTGACTCTGGTGCTCCAGGTGGTGCTGCTGAGACTCACATTCTCGTCGCTCAAAGACTATTTCAGACTTCTCAAAAACATAGGTCTCAGGAAGAAGACGGCGTACGGGGCGATCGCGGTAATGATGCTGGTGTTCACGCTGCTGTCAGAGATACCGGGCGCCGCGATAATACTTCTGCTCAACCGTTTCGGCTACGTCAGGGTCGTGAACATCTTCAAGTACCTTGAACCGCCGGTTCTTATTTTGATATTCGCAGTTCACTTCCTTTTCTGCGTGATCTCCTTCTTCGTCGCCGCGGGCGCCATCAGAAAGCAGGTCTTCTCCGCTTCGGAAAGCTACGAGGACATTGACGGCGAACTTCTGGAGGAGGTGACGGGAAGATGATTTCGGTAAACAAGTTGAAAAAATCCTACGGCCGCGGCACGGGCACCTATGAAGAAGTCCTCCGCGGAATCAGCCTGACGCTTCCCGACAAGGGGTTCGTGTGCATTCTCGGCAGGTCCGGCACCGGAAAGACAAGCCTTCTCAACGCCGTCGGCGGCCTTGATACGTTCGACAGCGGCACCCTTGACATAGACGGTTCGAAAATTTCTCGCGCGCGTGAAATGGAGACGGTCCGGAACGAGCGTTTCGGCTACGTTTTCCAGAACTATTATCTGCTGCCGGAGCATTCCGCCGCCTACAACGTCTACCTGGGGCTTCACTCCGTCGATCTGCCGGAAAAGGAAAAGTTGAAAAGAGTAGCCGACGCTCTCGAAAAGGTCGGCATGCTGCGCTTCAGGAAGAGACTTGTGGGCGAGCTTTCGGGCGGTCAGCAGCAGAGGATCGCCATCGCAAGAGCCATCGTCAAAGAGCCGGAGGTGATCTTCGCCGACGAGCCCACCGGGAACCTGGACGAAGAGAGCACGATAAACATCTGTTCACTGCTCAAAGAGCTTTCCGCCACAAACCTTGTGGTGATGGTCACTCACGAGGAGCGGCTTGCGTATTTCTTCGCGGACAGGATCATCAAAATCGACGCCGGCACAGTCGCGGAGGATATCACCTCCTGGGAGCGGGGGCCTCTGGATTCGCCGGACGGCAACACCGTTTACGCGGGAGAGTATCAGGAGGAAGTGCTTTCGACCGGCGGCGTGAAGCTGAGAATTCTGACGGCCGAGAACGCGAGCCCCGCGGACATTTCCGTTGTCATAGAAGACGGAAGAGTGATCATAAAGACTGACGATTCACGCCTGATCGCGTACGCGAGGAAGGACGACCCTCCGTTCATAAAGGAAGGGAAGAGACCCGGCCTCGAGCTGCCGGTTTCGGGCGCCGTTAAAGAAGACGCTTCCGCAGGCAGGCTGCCGCAGAAAAAGAAGGCGCTTTCAGGCCTCGGCCTTAAGATGCTTTATTCGGAGATGAAGACCACGTCGTCCAAAAAGAAGCTCAAAAACGCCGCTTCGGTGCTGTTTCTCGTGCTGCTCTCGGTAATGCTTCTGTTCTCGATTTCTGACCTTATGACCGCGGCCCGGATCGATCCCGAAGAATTCATAACGTCCGATTCACATATCCTCGCGCTGTCTTTTGACAAAGACGAGAATTTCGACAGCAGGGAAGTCCTCTCGGTCAACGAGTACATTCCCGCATACTTTGAATTCCTGACGGAAAGCGGCTGCGAGATCGATTTCATCCCGAACACGAACCAGCGGTTCAGATTCTTCACACGGGAGATGCCCCAGTACGGAACCCTGTCGATGAGCCTGGGCAGCTACAATCTCGTGAATCTCTCAAGGCTCGACCCGTCGACGCTGGTCTACGGAAGGATGCCCGAGAGATACGACGAGATCGTTGTCGACAAATGGGTCTTAAGCAAAGCCACCGACGTCAACGGAATCCTCCAGAACATGATTCCGGACAACGGATACATGCTCGGAAAAGTCCTTAAAATAGGAAAAAGATATTCCCCGAAAATTGTCGGTATCTGCGACAGTGGCGAACCCGACGTGTATATTTCAACCTTGGGGCTGCTGAACGTCGCGGTGTACGGCGTGGACGCCATAACTTATTCCGAATTTGTTTCGATAACGGGAATGACGGACGCTCCTGTACCGGATTCCGGAAAGGGCGTGGTCATCTACAACGACGACAGCTCCTATTACACAACCAGAATCGGCGGCTTGCTGACTTTGAAGAACAGAGCCACGCTGCGGCTGGCGCAAACGGTACTGCCTGTAGATGACAGTTTCGGCATCACGGCTCCGGTCATCATTGCCGATGAAGATTTGGACAGATTTTTCACCATGGCGTGCTCGAGCGCGACGACCGTAAATTTATGGTGCGCAGACAAGGGAAAAGTAAAAGCCGTCATTGCGTCGTCGATGCCCGGGGAGTTGAAAAACGTGATAACGGTCGACGTCAGGGACACCTATCAGCAGGAATACGACTCGTTCATGAACGGGCGGATTTCAAGAATCCAGACCAGGGTCATCATTATGGGCGCGATCGGACTTCTCAGCCTTGTCATGCT
>JAEEGL012855426.1_pt1 | contig 13434 bp, 11 predicted proteins | sample 9134231 | NCBI WGS metagenome assembly JAEEGL01 (sample SAMN16246548, study PRJNA631951) | gut metagenome | biome: gut microbiome; feature: rumen; material: fiber-attached | host: Bos | place: Iran: Karaj | collected 2018-10 | reverse complement strand
GCGGAAAATGCAGCCGCCGGTGAACACCGTGCAGGATACCGTTCCGGGAAAGTCCAGCAAAGTCAGTTTTTGGAGTCCGGACACCAGCATAGCATACCCCTTCCCTTTCTCGTTCGTGCCTTATATTAGCGCCACATTTAGGCGTTGTCAAGAGGGTAAAACACAAAATATAGAAAGTTTACCGCCTTGTAACCGTTTTGAGCACAAAATATAGTGTGCTTCAATTATTTGTTTCTTTTGCGAAAGGCCTGAGATTCTTTGCCTCTTTTTTGAAAAGAGGGTCCGAATATCGTGTGGCGCGGTTTCATAGCATACACTATATCTTGTGTCTTGTAAAGAGGGAAATCAAAAAACAAAAAACTCTTGACACCGTAAATCGTTAGTGCTAAGATGTACACAATCAAACCGAAGAGCAAGAGAAGTAATCCGAAACGCTTTTCTCGCAGAGAGCCGCCGGTCGGTGTAAGGCGGCAGGAAAGAGACGGATGAATGGACTTGCGAGGGCAAACAGAACGGGGTATATCCCTCAGTATGGGCGACGGAGCTGGCGATCCGTTATCAAAGGGCCGGCGTGTGATGGCACGCAAAAGTGGGCGCGCAAGCGTCAAGCCGGGTGGTACCGCAGGAGTATGTGCTCTTGTCCCTGCATCATTGCAGAGGCAGGAGTTTTTTGTTTGCCTCTGACATCTTGAAAAGGAGCGAACAACCATGAGCGAAAACAAGATCCCGTACAAAGTCTATCTCTCCGAGAACGAGATGCCCACGGCCTGGTACAATCTCCGCGCGGACATGAAGGTCAAGCCCGCTCCCCTCCTGAATCCCGGCACCGGCCTTCCGCTGAGCGCAGAGGAACTCACGCCGATCTTCTGCGAGGAGCTGGTTCGTCAGGAGCTGGACAACGACACCGCGTATTACCCCATCCCGCAGGAGATCCTGGACTTCTATAAGATGTACCGTCCCTCTCCGCTCGTACGCGCCTACTGTCTGGAAAAAGTTCTCGATACGCCGGCGAAGATCTATTACAAATTTGAGGGCAACAACACCTCCGTCAGCCACAAGCTCAACTCCGCCATCGCCCAGGCCTACTACGCAAAGAACCAGGGCCTCAAGGGCGTAACGACCGAGACGGGCGCCGGGCAGTGGGGCACGGCTCTCTCCATGGCCTGCGCCTATCTGGGGCTCGACTGCAAGGTCTTTATGGTCAAGGTCAGTTATGAACAGAAGCCCTTCCGCCGCGAGGTCATGCGCACCTACGGCGCGAGCGTCACCCCCTCCCCCTCCACGGAGACCGAGGTCGGCCGGAAGATCCTGGCTGTGCATCCCGGCACGACGGGCTCATTGGGCTGTGCCATCTCCGAAGCGGTCGAGGTCGCCACAAAAAATCCCGGTTATCGCTATGTGCTCGGCAGCGTCCTCAACCAGGTGCTCCTGCACCAGAGCATCATCGGTCTGGAGACCAAGACAGCCTTTGACAAGATCGGCGTCAAGCCGGACATCATCATCGGCTGCGCGGGCGGCGGCTCCAATCTGGGCGGTCTGATTTCTCCCTTCATGGGCGAGAAGCTGCGCGGCGAGGCGGATTATCGCTTTATCGCCGTCGAGCCCGCCTCCTGCCCCAGCTTTACCCGGGGCAGATTTGCCTACGATTTCTGCGACACCGGCATGATCTGTCCGCTCGCCAAAATGTATACGCTGGGCAGCGGATTCATCCCCTCGGCCAACCACGCCGGCGGTCTCCGCTTCCACGGCATGTCCCCGGTGTTGAGCCAGCTCTATCACGACGGGCTCATGGAGGCTCGGGCCGTGGAACAGACCTCTGTCTTCGAGGCGGCGGAACGCTTCGCCCGCACCGAGGGCATCCTGCCCGCGCCCGAGAGCAGCCACGCCATTAAAGTCGCGATCGACGAGGCGCTCCGGTGCAGAGAGACGGGCGAGGAAAAGACGATCCTCTTCGGCCTTACCGGCACCGGCTACTTTGATCTGGTTGCCTATCAGAAATTCAACGACGGCGTCATGAGCGACTATATCCCCACGGACGAAGACCTGGCAAAGGGCTTTGCGGGGCTCCCGCAGGTCCCCGGTCAGGCGTGAGGCATACCCCATACAGAAAAAGGCATGACCGGCGGTCATGCCTTTTCTTATCTCAGGGAAAGCGGCTCAGCAAGGGCTGAGCCGCTTTCCTTCTGTTTTACAGCTTTTCGAGCAGGTAATCCGTAAACTCCCGGGCCGTTGCGCCGTCCCGGTGCCCGGTGACAAAGACGCGCCGTTCGCTCTCCATACAGATCCGCAGCGCCTCCTCGAGCCGCTCCGCTTTCTCCGGCATCGCGATATGCCGCAGGAGCATGGCGGCGGCTTTCAGTATGCTCGCGGGATTGGCATAATCGCCCTCCCCCGCCTCGATCTTCCGCGGAGCGGAGCCGTGGATCGCTTCAAACATGGCATAGCGCGCGCCGAGATTGGCGCTGCCCGCCGTACCGACTCCTCCCTGGATCTGAGCCGCCTCGTCGGTGATGATATCGCCATAGAGATTCGGCAGCAGGAAAACCTGGAACTTTGAACGGACGGCGGGGTTCACGAGATTGGCCGTCATGATGTCGATATACCAGTCCTCCGCCTCGATCTCCGGGTATTCCGCCGCTACCTCGTGCGCAATGCGCGTAAACATGCCGTCGGTCTTCTTCATGATATTGGCTTTGGTCACAACGGCGACGCTTGTCTTACCGTTTGCCCGCGCATAATCGAAGGCCGCACGGGCAATGCGCCGCGTACCGGCGTCGGTAGTCACCTTAAAATCCATCGTGAGTTTGCCGGGCATTTCGATGCCGCGGCTTCCGAGCGCATATTCCCCTTCGGTGTTTTCGCGGAAAAAGATCCAGTCGATCCCCTCCTCCGGCACCGTGACGGGCCGGACGTTGGCATAGAGATCCAGCTCACGCCGCAGCGTGACGTTCGCGCTTTCGAGCGTGCCGCCCTTCGGCGTCGTCGTCGGGCCCTTGAGCAATACATCGCAGCCCTTGATCGCCGCCAGCACTTCCTCCGGAACGGCCTTTCCCTGCGCAAGCCGGTTTTCGAGCGTCAGGCCTTCGATATCCCGCAGCTCGACGCGCCCGGAGGCGAGTTCGGCCTCCAGCAGCTTTTCCAGAACACGCCGGGCTTCCCGCACGATGATGGGACCGATGCCGTCCCCTCCGACAACGCCGATCACGATATGCGCGGCATGCGAAAAATCGCGCGCCGCAGCGCCCTGTTCCAAAAGCTCCTGGCGCTCGAGCTGCTCCCGCAGCAGCTTTTCAAATTGTGCGGCAGCAGCCGCAAGATACGCCTCCATCATGTGTTCTCCTCCCGGGTGTAGTTCAGCAGGCCTCCGGCTAAAAGCACCGCGCGCTGCCGGGCGGAGAAGCTGCCGCGGAGACGGATGCTCTCGCCGTTCACCCAAAGCGTGAAATCTCCGCTCTCCAGGCCGGCGTGAATACCGCAGAGCTCGAGCTCATCCCCCTGCGCGATCCGGTCGTAGTCCGCCGGATCGGCAAAGCAGAGCGGGAGGATCCCGGCATTGATGAGATTGGCCGCGTGGATGCGGGCAAAGCTCTTCGCGATCACGGCACGCACGCCGAGATACAGCGGGACCAGCGCCGCGTGCTCACGGGAGGAGCCCTGTCCGTAGTTGCCGCCGCCGATCACGACGCTCTCTCCCAGCGCTTTCGCCCGCTCCGAAAAGTCTTTGTCGCATACCTCGAAGCAGAAAGCGGACAGTCTGGGGATGTTGGAGCGGTAGGGCAGGATCTTCGCGCCGGCCGGCATGATATGGTCGGTGGTGATGTTGTCTCCTACCTTGAGGCTCACCGGCAGCTTCAGGCTGTCCGGGAGCGCTCTGCCCGCCGGACAGGACTTGATGTTCGGGCCGCGGAGCACCTCGACGGACGCGGCCTCCTCCGGCGACGCCGGAGTCAGGATCGCGCTGTCGTCGATCGTGAAGCGCTCCGGGATCACCGCTACCGGCGCGGGGATCCCAAGCATGCGCGGATCGGTGATCTCTCCGGTCAGCGCCGCGGCCACGGCGGTCTCGGGCGATACCAGATAGACCTTCGCGTCGCGCGTTCCGCTGCGCCCCTCGAAGTTGCGGTTGAAGGTACGCAGACTCACGCCGCCGGAGTTGGGAGAAAAGCCCATTCCGATGCAGGGTCCGCAGGCGCACTCGAGCAGCCGCGCACCGGAAGCCAGGATGTCCGAGAGCGCGCCGCAGTCGGCGAGCATGCGGAGGACCTGCTTGGATCCGGGAGAGACGGACATGCTGACGGAGGGATCGACCGTCCTTCCGCGGAGCATGGCGGCGGCCTTGAGCATGTCGCTGAGCGAGGAATTCGTGCAGGAACCGAGACAGACCTGATCCACCTTCATCCCGCTGAGACTCGCGACCGGCACGACCCGATCCGGCATATGCGGACAGGCGATCAGCGGTTCCAGCGTGCTCAGATCGATCTCAATGACCTGTTCATAGCTCGCGTCCGGGTCCGCCGTCAGGTTAACATAATCTTCTTCCCTCCCCTGCGCTTTCAGGAAGGCAAGGGTGATCTCGTCGGAGGGAAAAATCGACGTCGTCGCGCCGAGCTCGGTCCCCATGTTGGTGATCGTGGCGCGCTCGGGGACGCTGAGGGTCCTTACGCCCTCGCCGCCCCACTCGATGATCTTCCCGACGCCGCCCTTGACACTGAGGCGCCGCAGGAGTTCAAGGCTCACGTCCTTGGCCGTGACGAAGGGGGGAAGCGCACCGAGCAGCTCCACCTTCACGACCTTCGGCATGGTGATGTAATAAGCGCCGCCGCCCATCGCCACGGCAACGTCGAGGCCGCCCGCGCCGAAGGCCAGCATACCGAGCCCGCCTGCCGTCGGCGTGTGGCTGTCCGAGCCGATGAGCGTTTTGCCGGGAACGCCGAAGCGCTCCAGGTGCACCTGATGGCAGATCCCGTTTCCTGGCCTGGAAAACCAGATGCCGTGCTTTTTTGCCACACTCTGGATATAACGGTGGTCGTCGGCGTTTTCAAAGCCGGACTGCAGCGTGTTGTGGTCGATATAAGCCACCGAGCGCTCGGTGCGAACGCGTTCCACACCCATTGCTTCAAACTCCAGATAAGCCATGGTCCCGGTCGCGTCCTGCGTCAGAGTCTGGTCGATACGCAGACCGATCTCGCAGCCCGGCTCCATACGTCCGGAGAGCAGATGCCTCTCCAGGATCTTTTCCGTAAGATTCTTTCCCATCTCTTATATCTCCATCGGCGCGATCCGGTCGCGCGCATGCAGCGTATGCACCGTCGCCGCCTCCGCCGCGGCCTCGGCGTCCCGCGCGGTCAGCGCCGCATAGATCGCCTCATGCTCCGCGATCGACTGCAGCGCGCGGCTCTGTTTGGAGACGGAGGCCATGCGGAACTTCGTGATCTTTTTGTGCAGGGACAGCAGCGTATCACAATAGGCCTTGCTCCCGCTCGCTTTATAAAGCTGTTCGTGAAACAGCGAATCCAGGTTTTTGATCTGGGCCGAGCTGTTTTCCCCGCCCTTTTCGACATAGAACCGCTGCAGATCGAGCGTTTCCCGCATGGCGGAAAGCTCCTCATCCGTGATGCGCTCAGCCGCCCGACGGGCAGCCAGGCCCTCGATCTGAAGGCGGATATCATACATATCCATCATATCCTCATGGGTGATGCCGACGACCGTGAGGCCGCGGCTCGTCTCCTCAAGGATATTCTCCTGTTCGAGGCGGCGGATCGCCTCACGCACGGGCGTACGGCTCACGCCGAGCTGCTTGGCGAGGCTCAGTTCGCTGAGGATCTCTCCCTTGGGATAGCGGCCGGAGAGGATGTCCCTCTCCAGCTGTTCAAAGATCTGATCGGCGATCGAAATGCTTTTATGCTCTCTCATGTCCTTCTCCTCACTTTACCAGTACGCCGCAGCTGAGCTCGGCGATCTTGCCCTCCAGCTCTTCGTTGGAGAGCGCCGCGGTCCTGCCGTCCTCGTACTGGGCGTCCACCCATTCCTTCAGCCGCAGCACCAGAGGGCTTTGCTTGCCGAGCTCCCGCTCGCCCTTCAGGCTGTAGGTCTGATTGACCCAGTAGGCGATCCCGGCGAGGCCGGAGTTCTTGCTGATGGCCACCGAGGCAGGTCGGTTCAGCAGCTTTTCGGTGTTAAAAATGTTATAGATCTCCTCGTCCTTCAGGAGACCGTCGGCGTGGATGCCGGCGCGCGTGACGTTGAAGTTGCGGCCCACAAAGGGCGTCATCGGCGGGATGGTATAACCGATCTCGTTTTTGAAATACTCCCCGATCTCCGTGATGACCGTGGGATCCATGCCGTCAAGCGAGCCGCGCAGCGAGGCGTACTCGAACACCATCGCCTCCAGCGGGATGTTGCCGGTGCGCTCCCCGATGCCGAGCAGCGAGCAGTTGACGCCGCTCGCGCCGTAGAGCCAGGCGGTGGCGGCATTGGAAACGGCCTTGTAGAAATCGTTGTGGCCGTGCCACTCGAGGTTCTCGCTCTCCACGCCGGAATAATGCTGCAGACCGTAGACGATGCCGGGCACACTGCGCGGCAGCGCCACCTCCGTGTAGGGCACGCCGTAACCCATCGTGTCGCAGGCCCGGATGCGCACCGGGATCTTCGCCTCCTGGGAGAGCTTCATCAGCTCGTTGACAAAAGGCACCACGAAACCGTAGAAGTCCGCGCGCGTGATATCCTCCAGATGGCAGCGCGGTTCGACCCCGGCCTCAAACGCGTCCTTGACGGTGGCGAGATAATGCTCCATTGCCTCCCGCCTGGTCATCTTCAGCTTCTTGAAGATGTGATAGTCGCTGCAGGAGACGAGGATACCCGTCTCGCGGATGCCGAGATCGCGCACGGCCCGGAAGTCCTCCCGGCTCGCCCGGATCCAGGTCGTGATCTCCGGAAAGCGCAGACCGAGGTCCATGCAGCGCTCGATTGCTTCGCGGTCACGTTTGGAATAGATGAAAAACTCCGTCTGACGGATCAGCCCATAGGGGCCGCCCAGACGTGAGAGCATCTTGAACAGCTCGACGATCTGATCGGGCGTGTACGGGTTGACCGACTGCTGCCCGTCGCGGAAGGAGGTATCGGTGATCCAAATGTCCTCCGGCATGTTCATGGGAACGCGCCGATGGTTGAAAGCCACCTTCGGTACCTCATCGTAACTGTAGACATCGCGGTACAGGATCGGTTCCGGAACATCCTGCAGCGAATAGCGATAGTCGTTTTCCTCCAGCAGGTTGGTTTTGGCGGATAGCTCGAGCATGGGAAATCTCCTTTCCAGAAAGGAACTGCATTTATGTATACAGTTATACACCGATACCATGCGTTTGTAAAGAGGCATTTCCGTGAATTGTCGGCCGAAACAGGCCGCCGGGACGATCTCTTCCCAAAGATCGTCCCGGCGGTCTGTCATAAACTCTATTCGATCACGTCGTCCCGGTAGAACCGAAGCCGCCGCGGCTCTCGTCCTTCAGATGGTCCACGGTGACAAACTCGAGCTCCGGCTGCTTTTCCACGATGCGGAACTGCACGATCCGGTCATTTTTATGGATCACCGTATCCCGTACCGCATAAGCGGGAGTGCGCCATTCGTCCGCATCGCCGCAGTAGGAATTGTCCACCACGCCGACGCTGTTGGCCACCAGGATGCCGAAATTCTTGAAGGTGCTGCTGCGCGGAGCCACATGGGCCTCATAGCCGTCGGGCAGGATCATCCCGACTCCGAGGCGGATATAGCGGAACTCCCCCGCTTTCAGCTCAACGTCCTCCGCCGCGCGCAGGTCGATCCAGTCCCCCTCCGCGATCTTTTTCAGCGGCACCAGATCCGGCTCAAAATACTTTATCAATACCTTCATATCTGTTTTCCTTTCACGTGACGATTGACGAAGCATGGCAAAACGTGTAAAATCAAATCAGATTTACAGGGTCATACTACCATAAGAGGGAGGAAAAATCCATGCCAAAGTTTGAGGATTTCTATTTTGAGTCCAGCACCGGCCATAACCGCATCCACGCGCGCAAATGCGTTCCGGACGGCGAAGCGCGCGCCGTCGTGCAGATCGTCCACGGTATTGCCGAATACATCGACCGTTACGACGATTTCATGAGCTTCCTGGCGCAGAACGGCTTTGTCGCCGTCGGCGAGGACCATCTGGGTCATGGGAAATCCGTCGAAAGCCCGGTGGATCTCGGCTTCTTTGCGGAAGAGAACGGCTGGGACTATGTCGTGCAGGATATGGACAAGCTGCGTGAGCAGATGCGGCAGCTCTATCCCGATCTGCCTTATATCTTCTTCGGTCACAGCATGGGCAGTTTTCTCACCCGCACCTATCTGATCCTCCATCCGGAAAAGTATGACGCGGCCATCCTCAGCGGGACCGGACACCAGAGCAAGGCGCTCATCCTCGGCGGCTGCGCGGCAGCCGATCTCCTGGTCCGCTCCAAGGGACCGCGCGGGAACGGACAGGCTCTCAACGACATGGCCTTCGGCTCCTACTGCAAGAAGATCGAAAACCCGCGCACGCCCTTCGACTGGCTGAGCCGGGACGAGGCGAACGTGGACAAATACATTGCCGATCCTCTCTGCGGTTTCGTGGCCAATGTCAGCCTATACCGGGACATGATGCACGGGATCCGGTTCATCACGGATCAGAAAAATATCGACCGCATGAGCAAGGAGCAGCCGATCTATTTCATGTCCGGTGAAGCCGACCCTGTCGGAGATTACGGCAAGGGCGTGGAGCGCGCCTATCAAGCCTTCTGCAAGGCAGGGCTGCGCGACGTCACCATACGGCTCTACCCGAACGGGCGGCATGAAATGCTCAACGAGACCAACAAAGACAAGGTTTACGAGGATATCCTCAACTGGCTCAACGCCAAGATGGAAAAGCTGTAAAGGCAAGACGTCCCAACGACCGCCCCGAGGGGCGGTCGTTTTTGCGTCATAGTCCCCTTCCCCTTCACATAGTCTTAACAGGCAAAGGAGGGCGTGGGAATGCGAAACGGAAAACTCTACGGCAGCGCGGCGTTCTTTCTGCTGCTCACAGCGCTGCGTCTGTATTTCCCCGAGCAGGCAGGACAGGCTCAGGTCTGGGTCGACCGGGCCGTGGATCCGGGCGGACGCGGACAGGCCCTTGTCTGCGCGCTCGGCCGGGAGCTGGACGGCGCCGGGCTGAAGGGAGGACTCGTCGCGGCAATCCGTCTGGGAGAGGAGGCGTTTGGGTGAAAAAGCCCTTTCTGCGCGCCGGAACCGGTGCGTTTCTGCTTGCCGCGATCCTGTGCCTTCTGGGCGACGGCTGGGATATCGCGGCGGTCCTTCTTCCCGTCGCCGTCCATGAGCTCGGTCATCTGATCGTCCTCTGGCTCCTCGGTCTTCCGCTTCGAGGCTTTCGGATCGAACTGCGCGGTTTATGCATCGAATACGGCGGTCACACCGGTGCGTTCGGTCATGCGCTGGCCGCGGCGGCAGGCCCGCTTGCCGGTCTCGCTTATGCGTTTGCAGCCTCGCGGGTCGGGAATCGCCTCGGGAGCGACTGGCTCTGTCTCACCGCCGGCGTCAGCCTGCTGCTCAGTCTCTTCAATCTGCTGCCCGCCCTGCCGCTGGACGGCGGCACGCTCCTGCTGCACCTCAGCTCGGCGCTTTTGGGAAACCGGCGCGGGGCGATCCTGACGGAGGTCATTGGCCTGATCGTCGGCGCCGCGATGCTCGGCGGCGGCTTCTATCTGATGCTGCACGGCAGAGGCGCCGCTCTCGCACTCGCCGCGATCTGGCTCCTCCTCTACCAGGAGGATGGACGGGGTCTTGTAAAACGATGCGAAATGATTTAAAATATCATAAAAAACATCTTGGAGAAGCGTATGGATAAACGCCTCGAACGCATCCTGCCGCGTGTGCAGAAGCCCGCGCGCTACACCGGCGGCGAATACAATCAGATCATCAAGGACAAGACGCAGATCGATCTGCGTCTGGCTTTCTGTTTCCCGGACACCTACGAGATCGGCATGTCCAACCTGGGGCTGAGCATCCTGTACCACACGATGAACAGCCTGGATTTTGTCTGGTGTGAAAGGGTCTTTGCCCCCTGGGGCGATATGTATGAGGAGATGAAAAAAACCGGGCTCCCGCTCTATGCGCTCGAAAGCGGGGATCCGCTCAGCGAATTTGATTCCCTCGCCTTTTCCATCGGCTACGAAATGGCCTATACCACGGTGCTGGACATGCTCGACATGGCCGGTCTCCCGCTGCGATCCGCCGACCGTCCCGGGCTGCTGCCCCTCGTCTGGGCGGGCGGCACGGCCGGCGTGAATGCCGAACCGATGGCTCCTTTCCTCGATCTCTTCGTGATCGGAGAGGGCGAGGAAGTCAACAACGAACTGCTCACTCTCCTGCGCGAGGCCAAACGCGGCGGCTGGAGCAAGCACGATTTTCTGGTGAAGGCCGCCCGGATCGAGGGGATCTATGTCCCCAGCCTCTATGAGGTGAGCTGGAAGGAGGACGGCACAATCGCCTCGGTCACCGCGACGGAAGGCGCGCCGTCCAAAGTTGCCAAGCGCATCATCGCGGATCTGGACTCCGTCCCGTATCCCACCGCGCCGATCGTCCCCTCCACGGAGATCGTGCACGACCGGGTCAGTCTGGAGCTTTTCCGCGGCTGCGTGCGCGGCTGCCGTTTCTGTCAGGCCGGACACGTATACCGCCCGATCCGGGCCAAGAAGCCGGAGACGCTGATCCGTCAGGGTATCGAAGCGCTGAAAAACACCGGTTACCAGGATGTGACGCTCCTCTCCCTCTCGACCAGCGACTACCGGCCGCTCTCCGAGCTCTGCGACGGTCTTCTTACCTACTGCGAGCCCCGCAGCATCGGGCTCTCTCTCCCCTCTCTGCGCGCGGACAACTTCTCGATGGAACTCATGGAAAAGCTGCAGAAGGTCCGCAGGAGCGGTCTCACCTTCGCCGTCGAGGGAGGGAGCCAGCGTCTGCGCGACGCGATCAACAAGAACGTCACCGAGGAGGATCTGCTGAACACCTGCCGGATCGCCTTCGCCGGCGGCTGGAACAGCGTGAAGCTTTACTACATGCTCGGCCTGCCCACGGAAACGGACGAGGATGTTGTCGGCATCGCCGGGATGGCCAATCAGGTGCTCCACTGCTGGCGTCAGTATGCCAAGAACAAAAACCGGGGCGTGAAGATCACGATCTCCACCTCCTGCTTCATTCCCAAGCCGCACAGTCCCTTCCAATGGGAGGCGCAGATCCCCATCGAGGAATACAAGCGCCGGGTCAATCTCCTGCGCAGCAGCATCACTGCGAAGAACGTCACCTACAACTGGCACGACGCGGAGACGAGCCTGATCGAGGCCGTGCTCTCCAAGGGCGACCGGCGCGTGGCCGACGCGATCGAGGAGGTCTGGCGGCAGGGCGGGCGGCTCGACGCCTGGAGCGATTATTTCTCATTCGAGCGCTGGATGGACGCGTTCCGGAACTGCGGCCTGGACCCCGCCTTTTATGCCAACCGTGAGATCCCGACGGACGAGCTCCTGCCCTGGGATCACATCGACGTGGGCGTGCGCAAGGCGCATCTCCTGCACGAGCGGAAGATGGCTTATTCCTCTGCGCTCTCCCCCGACTGTCGGCATGCCTGCGCCGCCTGCGGAGCGGCCAGGCTCCTGAAGGGAGGCAAGTGCGATGGATAAGCTGCGTTTGCGATTCAAGAAGACCGGTCGTGCCGTCTATATCTCCCATCTGGATCTGATGCAGACCATGCAGCGCGCCTTTTTCCGCGCGGGATACGCTCTGCGCTATTCCGAGGGCTTCAATCCCCATCCGCTGATCTCCATCGCCCTGCCGCTCTCCGTCGGAACGGCGAGCGAATGCGAATTGATGGATTTCCGTCTGAAGGAAGACGTCGATCTGCACGAGCTCCCCGCACGCCTTACGGCGGCGCTGCCGGAGGGGATCGAAGTGCTTGACGCCTGGGAAGCCGCGCGCAAATTCGCCGGTCTCAAATGGCTGCGCGTGCGCGGGGAACTCGAATACGACACACGTGACGCGGCGGAGATGGCCGCGGCCCTCACGGAGTTTTTTGATCGGAGCGCGATCGTCATCAGCAAAAAGACAAAGCGCGGACAGGGTGAGACGGATATCCGCCCCGCCATCCGTGAGATCGCGTTTTCCGTCGACGGCGCCGACGTCGTGCTCGAGACTGTGATCTCCGCGCAGGAGCCCACGCTGAATCCCGAGCTGCTCTGCGGCGCGCTGCGGCAGCTCCGGCCGGAGATCGCGCCGGATTTCGCCCGTTTCACCCGGATCGAGACTTACGATCCGGAGATGCAGCTCTTTCGGTGAGGTGATCCCATGCTGAAAATCGCCATCTTTCAAAACGATCTCGGTGTCGGCGGCATCCAGAAATCGCTGGTCAATCTCCTCAGCAATCTGGACTACTCCCGTCTCCGGGTGGATCTCTATCTCTCCGTCCGGGATGAATTCTGGTCGGTCGGATTTCCCAAAGAACTGAACGTGCGATATCTTTCCCACACGCCGCGGCTGTATTCTTTCCTTCCCTTTGCCTTCGCCCGCAAGCATCTGAAATACGATTTCCCCGCCGAAGAGTACGATCTCGCGATCGACTTCAACTCCTATCAGTGCAGCTGTGCGGTCGGGGCCACGACCGTCCCGGCCAAACGCCGGGTCATGTGGATCCACAACAATGTCGAGATCAAGCTGCAGAACGAGTGGAAGTACCGGGTACTCTGGCATTTCTTCAAAGGGAAATTCAACTGCTTCGACGGTTTCGTACCCGTCTCGCGGGCGCTGATCGAACCCTTTCGGCGCGCCTCCGGCATCACGGACAAGCCCTTTACCGTGATCCAGAATTACATCGACGTCTCGGATATCCGCCGCAAGCAGCAGGAGGAGCCGGTCGGCCTGACGGTGGACGCCTCCTGTCTGAACTTCGTGGCGCTCGGGCGGCTCTGCCATCAGAAGGGCTACGACATCATGCTCGACCTTTTCGCAAAGGCCAGTGCCGCACGGGACGATCTCCGGCTGTATATCATCGGCGACGGGCCGGACCGCGCGGCGCTGGAGGCGCAGGCGGCGGAGCTCGGGATCGCGGACAAGGTCCGCTTCCTCGGCAATCAGCCAAATCCCTATTGCTATATGGCTCGCATGGACGCCTTCCTCTCCACCTCACGCTACGAGGGCCAGCCGCTGAACATCATGGAGGCCATGGCCGTGGGGCTGCCCCTCTACTGTTCCAAGAATCTGGAACAGTATACCGAGGGTCTTCACGGGCGCGAGGATCTGGTGCGGGCGCTGACAGAGGCCGTTCGGGAGGAAAAGCACCCCGACGACCTGGTTTCGTATAACGGCGCGATCCTCCGTGCGCTGGAGCAGCTCGC
>JAEEGL012457199.1_pt1 | contig 13434 bp, 11 predicted proteins | sample 9134231 | NCBI WGS metagenome assembly JAEEGL01 (sample SAMN16246548, study PRJNA631951) | gut metagenome | biome: gut microbiome; feature: rumen; material: fiber-attached | host: Bos | place: Iran: Karaj | collected 2018-10 | reverse complement strand
CCAAGTACAAGGACGGTTTGGAGCAGGGCGGCGAGGCCCACATGAAGCCCCACGCTCTGGTGCTGGACGAGGCAGGATATGACTAGCTAACTCGCATGTGGCGCGAGTAGCTCTGATTCGCGTTCATCAGAAAAATTTCAGGATACTCCGGGCTTTGCACGCCTACCGCATAAGAATTCTCGTGTTTGAACGGCGATTCTCCCCAAACCTATCCACACCAAAACAAAAGGACATCCTGTTCGGATGTCCTTTTGTTTTGGTGGAGATAAGCGGGATCGAACCGCTGACCTCTTGAATGCCATTCAAGCGCTCTCCCAGCTGAGCTATACCCCCAGATCACTGTGGAAAACGTCGTTTCCCTGACAGCATCGGTATTATAGCACAGTTATTCAGAAAATGCAAGCATTATTTTTCAAAAAATGCAGTTTTTTCAAATGATATTTTCAGTCAAACCCGCTGGCTTGTTCCAACAGGCAGACCGCATGGCAGGAGATGCCCTCTCCCCTGCCGGTGAAGCCCAAGCGCTCCTCTGTGGTAGCCTTAATATTGATCTGCGCTGGCTCAATCTTCAAAGTGGCGGCCAGGGTCTGCTCCATGTCGGCGATGTGGGGCGCCAGCTTTGGGGCCTGGGCAATCAGGGTTACGTCGATATTGCCCACGCGGAAGCCGTGTTCGACCAAAAGATCCCGAACGTGGGCCAGAAGCTTCTGGCTGTCGATGCCCTTGTAGGCCGGGTCAGAGTCCGGAAAGTGGCGGCCAATGTCCCCCAGGCCTGCGGCGCCAAAAAGGGCGTCCATGACAGCGTGGGTCAACACGTCAGCATCGGAGTGGCCGTCCAGGCCCAGGTGATAGTCCAGCCTCACCCCGCCGAGGATCAAATCCCGGCCGGGGACCAGACGGTGGACGTCGTAACCGTGGCCGATCCTCATGCCTCTTTCCTCCCCTTGAGCAGAGCTTCCGCCAGGATCAGATCCGTAGGCGTCGTCACCTTCAGGTTTTCGTCGCTGCCCGGGGTGATGACCACGTTGATTCCGTAGCGCTCCGCCGCGGAGCAGTCGTCCGTCAGCTCTGTTTTCTCGGTGATCGCCTGATCCAGCGCCGCCCGATAGAGCTCCAGGGCAAAGACCTGGGGGGTCTGGACCGCGTAGAGTCCGCTGCGCTCCGGGGTGGACTCCACGATGCCGCCGTGTACCACCTTAATGGTGTCCTTGACCGGGATCGCGGGAGCCGCGGCGTTGAACTTGGCGGCCTTCCGGACCGCGTCGTGAATGACCTGCTGCGAAACCAGCGGGCGCGCCCCGTCGTGGATGGCGACAAAGCCGCATTCCTTGGAAATCTGATCCAGACCCGCCTGGACCGAGGCCGCCCGGGTCTCGCCGCCGCGGCAGATCTTGCGGACCTTGCTGAGCTTCTTGGTGACGCAGAGCTCGCTCAGCGGCTCCAGCAGCTCCTCCCGCGTGACGAGGATGATCTCCTGGATGTCCTCGCTCTGTTGGAACGCCCGCAGGGTGTGGACAATTAACGGCTCGCCGCAGAGCTCGGCCATGATTTTATCGGTGCCCTGCATGCGCTTCGCGCTGCCGGCGGCCACGATCACGGCGGCGCACTTCGCGCCCCGGGATGAAATCTTGCGCAGTACCTTCGTAACGCCCATGGTGATTCCTCCTGTTTCGTTTTCTGAATTGACCGCTTGGATGGGGTGCGTCAACACCAGCCCATCCGACCTTCGGCTTTCCCTCGAGGGGAAGGCTCTATCCTATCGGCAAACCGCCTCGGCCAGGAGCCGCGCACAGTTTTCAGCGACCCCCAAATCCCCGATCTCATTCGGACTGTGGGCATAGCGGACGGGAACGGCCAAACAGCCCGCGGGCACGCCGCCCTTGGTATCCATGATATATCCGGCGTCGCTGCTGCCTCCCTCCTCCACCAGCCGCTGGGTCCCGATGCCAAGGTCCTTTCCCGCCTGCTCCAGCAGGGAAACCACGGCGGGATGGGCAATGTGGCTCCAATCGAAAAGCTTGACCACCGGCCCGCCCGTCAGACGCAAGGCGTTGATCTTCTTCTCGCCGGGGGTGTCCGGTACGTCGCAGACATCCACCGCGATGGCAAGATCCGGCTGGATCGTAAAGGCGACGGGTCTTGCGCCCCGACCGCCCAACTCCTTTTGCACCGTAAAGACGAAAAACAGCTCGTTCTCCGTATCCTTCAGGAGCTCCAGCGCCCGCAGGGCGACAGCGCAGCCCAGGCGGTTATCCAGATAGGGGGAAACGACCTTGCTTCCCAGGAAGACCGGCTCCGCGCAGAAGGCGGCAGTGTCGCCGATGGCGACCGCTTCGTCGGCGGTGTCGATATAGAGATGCTCCGGCTTCAGATCCTTCAACGACACGCCGCGGTCGGCGCCGATCAGGCCGATCACCCCGTTTTCAAAGCGGACTCGCTGGCCGATCATGGAGGCGAGCTTCGTCTGGCCCAGGCTGACGAAACGGGCAAAACCCTTGTCGTCGATGTAGGTGACCATGATTCCGATGGCGTCCATATGCGCGGCCACCATGATCCGGCGGCCGAAGCCGGGCTTATGGACCGCCAGATTCCCCATCCGATCCTTGGCCAGCTCCCCATAGGGTTTTGCCAGCTCGGCAACGATCTCGGTAACGGCTTCTTCGCGGCCGGACACAGCCACGGGGGAAAGGAGCTTGCGCAGCAGCTTATCCATCGTAATCCTCCATTTTCTCCAGGAAGGCGTGAACCAATACCTTCATGGCTTCAAAATCCTTGACGTTGCCCACGTTGGACGGGCTGTGGATATAGCGGACCGGAGCGGAAACGCCGCAAACCCGGCAGCCGCCCTGGGTCTTCTGGAAGGCTCTGGCGTCTGTGCTGCCGGCCAGGCGGGTCTTGACCTGCCAGCCGGTGCCGGTTTCGTCAGCCAGCTGACACAGCAGGCGGAACAGCTCCCGATCATAGACGGAGCCCTTGTCCACCAGGGACAGGACCGGTCCCTTCAGCGGGGCGCAGATCTGAGCGTCCTTTTCTCTGCCAAGAACGTCCGCCGCGGAGGTGCCCTCCAGCACCAGAGCGATCTCCGGGTTGAGGGTGAAGGCCGCTCCGAAGGCGCCGCGGCTGCCGATCTCCTCCTGGACCGTAAATGCGAACCAGGTATCCACCGGGAGTTCCTCCTTGATCAGCTCCAGCATGACCGCGCAGCCGATGCGATCGTCGATGGCCTTGGAGCAGACGAAGCCGTTCTCCAGCTCCAAAAACTCGGGGTCGAAGCAGGCGTAGTCGCCCCGCTCCGTCAGCTTCTCGGCCTCCTCCTGCTTGTCCGCGCCGATGTCGATGTAGAGATCATCCGTGTCTGGAACCTTCTCCAGCTCGTCGTCCTCCGTAAGGTGGATGGGCTTCATGCCGATCACGCCCGGGATCCGTTTGTCACCGATAAAGACCTGCTTTCCCGGCAGGACACGGCGGTCGATGCCGCCTACGGTACTGAATTTCAGAAAACCGTCCTCGTCGATGGATTTGATCAGCAGGGCCACCTCGTCCATATGGGCTGCCAGGACCACCCGATGCTTCGGTTTGGCGCGGCCCTTTTTGTAAACCAGCAAAGCGCCTGCGGGCGTAATCTCCACCCGGTCCGCATAGGGCTCAGCCTGCTGCAAGATATAATCCCGGACCGGATCCTCATAGCCGGAAGGGCCAAAGAGCGGGCAGAGCGCCCGCAGGGTATCCATCAGCATGGCGATCCCTCCTTCAGCGACAGGATATATTCCGCGATCAGCTTCGCGCAATTCTCGATATCCTCCAGGTTCACGACCTCCAAAGGCGTGTGCATGTAGCGCAGCAGCAGGCTGACGCAGCAGACCGCTACGCCTTCGCGGCTCATCTGGATGTCATCGGCGTTGGTGCCGGTCCAGGAGGACATGGGCTCCAGCTTGAAGGGAATGTTTTTTTCCTTTGCCAGCTCCCGGAGCTTCTTCGACATGGCGCGGTTCATCACAGGTCCAACGCCGATCTGCGGACCGGTGCCAAGCTTTTCGCAGTCGTCATCCTTGGTATCCGGGGTTTCGGCAAAGCTGACGTCCACCACAATGGCCTGGGAGGGCATCATATTGAAGGCGGCCACAGTTGCCCCAAGGGCGTCAAATTCCTCCTGGACGGAGCCCAGAACACAGACGTTGACGGGCAGCTGCGCATCCTTCAGCAGCTCCATGACCCGGCACAGGATCACGAAGCAGGAGCGGTCGTCCAGGCTTTTGGCGCAGACCTTCTTCCCGCCCATCAGAAAGGGCTTGGTGTCATAGACCACCCGAGTGCCCACAGGAACGCGGCGGGGCGCTTCCTCCTCCGTCAGGCCGCAGTCGATCCGCAGCTCCTCCATGGGGAAGGCCTTCTCCCGCTCGTCAGGCTTGGTGGCGTGGGGCGGCAGGCAGCTGATCACCCCTGGCAGAGGCGGCTCTGTGCAGACCTTGACCCGAAGACCGGGCAGGAGCCGGGGATCCACGCCGACATCGGTAAATTTCAGGAAGCCTCTGTCGTAATCCGTCACCAGCAGCCCCACCTCGTCCAGATGGGCGTCCAGGAGGATGGTCTTCGCCCTCCAGTCTTCTGCGGCCCGGATGCCGATGAGATTGCCCATCAGGTCCCGCGTCACATCGTCCACAAAGGGCTCCAGCAGGGAGGCGGCGGTCTCGTAAACGCCCTGCTCCGCTCCGCTGGGACCGGCGCAGGCGGAGAGTTCAAACAGTGCTTTTTGCAGATCCATCGCTTACAGCTCCATTACCGTCTTTTTGAATTCTTTTCCGCGGACCATGAAGTTTTTGAACTTGTCAAAGGCGGGGCCTGCCGGGGAGAGGATCACCACGTCGCCGGGCTTCGCCACCCGGGCGGAGAGGCGAACCGCCTCATAGAAGTCCTCCTCGTGGAGGATTTCCGGCCTGCCGGGCGCATAGTTTGGAGCTGCCAGAACAGCTGCCTCGATCTTCGGCGCGGTGGCGCCGGTCAGAATCAGGATCTTCACATGGTCCACGATCTCCGGCCCCAGGGGGTCGAAGGGAACATGCTTGTCGTAGCCGCCGGCAATCAGGATCAGCTTCTGTGTAAAGCTGCGAAGACCTGCGATGGTACGGGTGGGAGAGGATGCGATGGAGTCGTTGTACCAGCGTACTCCGTCCTTCTCCCGGACCAGCTCGATCCGATGCTCCACGCCGTTGAAGGTCCTGGCCACCAGCCGGATGGTCTCGTCGCTGACCAGATCTCCCACAGCCAGGATGGCCGCCATGTAGTTCTCCACATTGTGCAGACCCGGCAGGCGGATCTCCGACTGGTCCATGATCTTCTCGACGGTATCTCCCTTGCGCCAGATGACGCCGTCCCTCAGGAAGGCGCCCCGCTGCGGCTCCTCCCGGCGGGAGAAGGTGAAGACCCGGCTCCGCGCCTCGGGGATAAAGGAACGGGTAACCTCATTGTCCAGGTTCAGGATCAGGCGGTCCTCCGACGTCTGGTGGGCAAAGATCTGCCGCTTGCAGGAGATATATTCCGCGTAATCCTTGTGCATGTCCAGATGGTTCGGCGACACATTGGTGACCACCGCGGTGTGTGGCGCATAGCGGAAATACATCAGCTGACGGTTGCTGAGCTCCAGCACCACCTTGTCCTCCGGGCTGATCTCGTCGGCCTTGTCCAGCAGAGGCGTGCCGATATTGCCGCCCAGCCAGACCTTATAACCCTCCGCCTTGAGCATTTCGGAGATCAGGGTGGAGGTGGTGGTCTTGCCGTCGGAGCCGGTAACGCCGATGATGGGCGCGGGGCAGACCGCGAAGAAGGCCTCCATCTCGGAGGTCATATAGGCGCCCCGGGCCTGCAGCTCCAGCAGCTGAGGCTCGTCAGGGTGGATGCCGGGGGTGCGGAAAACGATGTCGCCCTCCAGTCCGTCCAGATAGTGCTCGCCCAGATGGAGCTTCGCGCCCCGGGCCTCCAGATCCAGAACCTCCTGATCCAGCTTCTCCCGTTCTCCCCGATCGGCGCAGGTCACGTCGATACCGTAGCGCAGCAGCAGTCCCACGAGCGGCCGATTGCTGACGCCCACGCCCAGAACGATCGCACGCTTTCCCTTCAATTTCTCAAAATACTGATCCAGTCTTGTCATTTTGCTTCTCCCTTTGCAGCTTGCGCTCTGCAAACCATCGCATTCATTCCTGTATTTCCCATTTTCAATGAAAAGTCCCCGTTCCCGCCCTCGCCCGAAAACCAGCGTTGATGGTAGTAACTGTGCACAATAACATTGCGCGTGTAACATTGCTGGGCGTTGCCCTGTGACGGCATAAGCCTGTAAAGCGCGCCCGTCGCTTGCAATTGCGTGAGTACCATTCTCGCCTCACCTGAGATCCCGCTCGCCTTTCCGGGTTACCAAACTGATTAGAGATCCAAATTTTTTGTTCGCGCCGCGGCTTTAGTTTTCAAGCAGCTCTGTGGTCCAGTTCAGGGATTGGATTTGCTCGTCCAGCTCCCGGAGCTCCCTGGAGACGGCGTCCACCTGCTTTTGCAGCTCGGCCACCTTGACGGTGGAGAGGATCTTGATCTCCTTCTGGGAATAGCGGTCCACCTTGGCGCTGGCGGCGTCCAGGAAGGAGCGCATGGTGTTCAGGCGCTTGTAGAGGCAGTCCCGGCGGGCCAAAAGCTCAGTCATGGTCTTCCCCTTCGACAGCGTGGCGGTGTTGGTGAGGTTGATCCGGGCCATCAGCCATTCCAAACGCGCCAGCAGGGCGTCCAGCTCCTTCAGAAGAAGCTTGGGATCCTCGGCGGGTTCCTCCCCCTCCTGGACCTTGGCGTTGTTGTTGAGCCGGGATTGCAGCTGAGAGAGTCTGCGCTGAATGTCGGCGCGTTCGGTCAATGCGGTTGCCAATTTCATAGGATTACCTCCGATCCTGTTGCAGGGACAAGCATCGCCTGTCCGAATGGGTTTCAATTTTGAATGGTCGGACAAGCAGTGCTTGTCTCTGCATGTGGTTTACATAACTGATAGAAGGCCACGGCTGACGCAGCTGCCACATTCAGGGAGTCCACGCCGTGGGACATGGGGATCTTCACGCTGTAATCGCAGGAGGCGATGGTGCCGTCGGCCAGGCCGTCGCCCTCGGTACCCAGCAGGACCGCAAGCTTCGGCTCAGCCAGAAGCCGCGGATCGTCGATGGGAATGGTGTCCTCCCGAAGGGCCATGGCGGCGGTGCGGAAGCCCAGACGCTTCAAAAGCGCCATTCCCTCCTCCGGCCAGCTGCCCTCCAGATAGGTCCAGGGGATCTGAAACACCGTGCCCATACTGACCCGGACGCAGCGGCGATAGAGGGCGTCGGTACAGGCGGGGGTCAGCAGCACCGCGTCCATGTTCAGCGCCGCGGCGGAGCGGAAGATCGCCCCCAGATTGGTGGGGTTCATAACGTTTTCCAGCACGGCCACCCGGCGGGCGTCCCCCAGGATCTGCTCAGGGCGCGGGAGTCCCGGCCTGCGCATGGCGCAGAGTACGCCCCTGGTCAGGGGAAAGCCCGTGAGCTCGGTCAACACGGACAGGGGCGCCGTATAGACTGGCAGCTCGCCGCAGCGTTCTATGATCGACCTGGCCTGCCCTTCGATATGCTTTCGCTCCAACAGCAGGGATACCGGCTCGCAGCCGGCGTCCAGCGCCCGGTGGATTACATTTGGGCTCTCAGCGATGAACAGGGCGTTTTCCGGGTCCGCCCGGTTGACCAGCTGGTTCTCCGTGAGTCTGGCGTAGACGTCCAGCTCCGGAGCGTTGAAATCTGTGATCTCGATGATGTTCGGCATAGGCATCCTTATGGCGCAGTTGATTCGGGCTCCGTGAGGACGGGTCCGGTGGTCTCGGGAGTCTCTGCGGATTCTGTGGGCTCCGTCGCTTCTCCGGAGCCCGTGGGTTCCGTGGGCTCCGTGGGCTCCTCCGGCTCTGTGGGCGCCAGCTCCGGGTAGCGTTCCGGGTCCCAGCTGTAGCCGGTCATTTCCGCACTTGGCAGCAGAACGGGCGGCTCGCCGCTCAGGGCGGCGGCATGGAGATCAAAGTGGAGCCAGGCCCCCTCCGAGGGGATTCGGTTCCAATACCAGCTCTCCTCTCCCTGTTCGCCCCGGACGATTTCGCATTCGATCCCGGCGCGGCTGCACAAATAGGCCGCCACGGAGGCCATGGTCCGACTGCTGCCGATCTTTTGCAGGGTCTGGGTATAGACCGTCGCCTCTTCGGAGCTCTCGTAGCCGATGCCGGGGACCAGCTGCTTGTACAGCGTCTCTACGATCTCCTGAGAGTCCATGGCGCCATCCAGCTGCTTGCAGGCCAGGGTGAGATAGGCGTTGGTCTCCTCTTTGTGCAGGCGGAGGGTTTCCCGGTCGGAGTGATAGACGAAATGGAGCTCCACCACCCGCACGTTGCCCCGATCCGGATAGACCGCCACGGAAACGCGGGGCGCCTCCACGATCTGGTCCGGATGGAAAAGTATGTATTCGTCCAGCAGCGCGTTGAAGTCGGTCTCCTGATACCCGCTGACCTGAACGGTAAAGGAGCTGAGCTGCTGGCGCAGTGCCGTATAGATGGAGCTCATGGCGGCTTCCGGAAAGAGACGTGTCTTGATGTCCTGGATCTCCTGCGGCGCGAGGCGGAGCTTCATCTCCACGTTCACCAGGGTGCCGTCCTTGTCCCGCTGGATGGACCAGTCGAAGCTGTCCATGGCGTAGTTGATCTTTGGGGAGTCGCTGAGCAGGGAGTTGAACATGTTTTTCATGTCCGCCTCGACATCTCCGACGTAGTTCTTCAGGCGGAACTGACCGGATTCCTCCCCGTTCATCACCATGTCCTGGATTCCCTCACGAATATCGTAGGCCCGGGACACCGTCAGAATCTCGGGGCCGGGATCCGGCTCTGTGGTCGCCGGCTCCGTCACAGTCTCCCGATAGGCAAAGGGTGCCTCATGCTCGTTGACGGAGATGTATTCATCCGGGTACAGGCGCTGGCAGCCGCAAAGAAACAGCAGCAGTGCCAGCATAAGCAGCATCCGGCGCATGGGATCCCCCCTTTTGTTCGTTTGGAATGCATGAAAGAGCGCTTAAAGCATGGAAACCGTCTGATTCCCGATATCCTCATCCTTGAGGACGGCGCCGGCGGCCGGGATGGTCCGGGTCCGGTAGCGGCTCTCGTTGACGATGCCGGATTCCGCCAACAGCTCCGCCCGATGCAGCAGCGCTTTCTTTTTCAGACTCAGAACGGCGACGCCCTGGGTATCCCGGCTGGTCTTCGGGGCCAGCTGGGCGGTGGAGAAGATCAGCGCCCGGCCCTCGGTGGAAAACAGGGCCAGCTGGGTGTCCTCGCTCAGCAGGAAGACCGATCGCAGCGGACTCTTGTCGGAATAGGCGCCCGTCAGCTTTTTGCGGTTGGATTTCGTGGCATAGGCCGAAAGCTCTACCTTGGCGACCTTGCCGTTCTCGTAAGCAAAGATCATAAAGCCCCGGTAGTCGCCGGGGAAGCAGACGGCAGCGACAGTCTCGCCCTCGTCCATCCCAAGCTTCTGGGGAAGATAGTCGCCCAGAACGGAGGCCTTGCCGTCGGCAAAGACGTCCAGTCTGGTCTTATAGACCTGGCAGCGGTCCGTAAAGACCAGGAGCTCCGCAGCGCTGGTGGTTTCCCGGGAGAAGGCCAGCGCATCCCCTTCCTTGAACTTCTGTTCGCCGGACATGCGCAGGGATTGGGGCGTGATCTTCTTCAGATAACCATGTTTGGAGACAAAGACCGTAACGGGATATTCGGGCGTGTTCTCCTGGGTCTCCTCCACGTAGATCTCATGGTCGTAGATGAGGCCGGTGCGGCGGTCGACGCCGTACTTCCTGCTGACCTCGTCCAGCTCCTTTGTGATAATGGTTTTGACGCGGGCGTCGGATTTCAGGACCTTTTCCAGATCCTCGATGGCCTTTTCCAGCTCCTCCGTCTCCGCGGTCTTTTTCAGGATATACTCCTTGTTGATGTTGCGCAGCTTAATCTCCGCCACAAAATTGGCCTGGACCTCATCGATGCCGAAGCCGATCATCAGATTGGGGATGACCTCCGCGTCGGATTCCGTTCCCCGGATGATAGCGATGGCCTTGTCGATGTCCAGCAGGATCTTCGCCAGGCCCTTCAGCAGATGCAGCCGTTCCTTCTTGCGCTGGAGCAGATACCAGGTCCTGCGCCGCACGCCCTCGGTCCGCCAGGCTACCCACTCCTCCAGGATCTCCCGTACCCCCAGGACCCGGGGCATACCGGCGATCAGGATATTGAAATTGCAGGCGAAGCTGTCCTGCAGGGGCGTCAGCCGGAAGAGCTTCTGCATGAGCTTGTCGGGATCGACGCCCCGCTTCAGGTCGATGGTGAGCTTCAGTCCGGAAAGATCCGTCTCGTCCCGCATGTCGTTGATCTCTTTGATTTTCCCGCCGTTGATAAGCTCCGAGACCTTGTCGATCACGGCCTCGGTGGAGGCGGTGTAGGGAATCTCATAGATTTCGATCAGATTGCCTTCCTTGACATAGCGCCAGCGGGCGCGGACCTTGAAGGAGCCGCGGCCGGTCTCGTAGATGGCCCCCATTTCCGCGGGATCGTAGAGGATCTCGCCGCCGGTGGGGAAATCCGGCGCGGGCAGCGTCTCCAGCAGGTCGCATTTGGGGCTGCGGATAAAGGCCTTGGTGGTCTCGCAGACCTCCCGCAGGTTGAAACCGCAGATGTTGCTGGCCATACCGGCGGCGATGCCGGTGTTGTTGGAGACCAGGACGTTGGGGAAGGTGGTGGGCAGGAGGGTGGGCTCCTGCATGGTGCCGTCGTAGTTGTCCGTCATATCCACCGTGTCCAGGTCGATATCCCGGAAGAGCTCCGCGGCGATGGGCTCCAGCTTTGCCTCGGTGTAGCGAGGCGCGGCGTAGGCCATATCCCGGGAGTAGACCTTGCCTAAAGTGCCCTGGGAATCCACAAAGGGAGGGAGCAGAGCGCCGTTGCCCCGGCTGAGACGGACCATGGTTTCATAAATCGCCTGATCGCCATGGGGGTTCAGGCGCATGGTGGAGCCCACGATGTTGGCGGACTTCGTGCGTCCGCCGGTCAACAGGCCCATCTTGTACATGGTATAGAGCAGCTTTCGGTGGGATGGCTTGAAGCCATCGATCTCCGGAATGGCCCGGGACACGATGATGGACATGGCATAGGGCATAAAGTTCCATTCCAGCGTGTCGCAGATGCCCTGCTCCGTCAGCTCGCCCCGCAGGCCCTCCACATTGGGATCATCCCCGCGGCGTGCGATTTCTTCTTGTTTCTTTTTCGCCATAGATTACTCCTTTTTCGGCCCGCTCAGACGGGCCAGGAAGCGCTGCTCCAGCCCTTCGCAGAGGGTGCGGACCCGCAGCAGGCGGAACAGCTCCGCCCGGAGCCGGTCCAGCAGAGCGCAGGCCAGAAAGAGCCCCAGGCCTGCCGCAATCACCGACAGCAGGGCCAGCGGCGGGGCCAGCTTTGCCAGGGGTTTGAAGAGCTTATCGATCCAGACCCAGTTGACGTGGTGAACATGGATGATGTATACGCCAAAGCTCAGCGGCGCGAAGAAGCGGATCAGCCCTGCCAGCCGCTCCCCTGCCCGCAGCCTGGAAAACAGCAGCAGCATGCAGACGGAAAAACCCGCCAGCCAGGGGGAATGGTAGTCATAGAAGTGCTTTCGCAGGTTCTTCACGATCGGGCTCGCGTCGCTGCCCGCGGGAAGCAGATCGATCATCAGCGACAGCGCCGTCACGCAGAGGACCGCGATCAGCAGCAGCTGCCAGCCCGCGAGCCCCTTGCCAAGTCCCCCGTGCCGGATGCAGGCGCCCATCACGTACAGAACCAGCAGCCACAGCACGTTATAGCCGGCGACGATGCCCCAGGGGTCCCCCTGGTTCGCATAGCCCAGGTTGGTGCCCAGGCTGAACAGCAGCAGCATAGCCCAGAACAGGGCCCTGCACTGCCTGGTATTCAGCGCCAGAATACCCCGGTTGATCAGGGGACTGAAGGCATAGACGCCCACATAGGCGGTAAAATACCAAAAGCATTTTTGCGTCAGCGGAAAGCAATAGCGCAGCCAGAAATCATCCATGATATGGGGCTGCATCAGCTCCCCGAAGGCCGCGATCACCAGGTTCCAGAAGAGGACCTGCAGCCAGAGCGTCATGACCCGGGAGGGGCGAAAGCGACCGTAGACCGTCACATAGCCGGAAATCAGCGCGTAGATATTGACGCCGCATAGCACCACGATCTGAAGCGGTCGGAGCCAGACGTACACGTCGGGAGCGGCGGCGCTGTATACGCCGCCCCGGTTGAGGACATGCAGACAGGCGATCATCCACATGGCGACGATCCGCAGCAGGTCGATCCCGTAATTGCGTCCTCTCTCAGCCTTTTGAATAGAATTGTTCATGAGCGCGGCTTCCTTGTCTTCGTTAAGAAATATCCGCCAGATCCAGATACTTATACCCGTTGTCGGCGATATAGTCCTTGCGGGCCTGGAGATTGTCGCCCAGCAGCATGTCGAAATACACGCTGGTGCGCTCGGCGTCCTCCGGCATGATCTTGATGAGCCGGCGGGTCTTGGGATTCATGGTGGTCATCCACATCATCTCCGGCTCGTTCTCGCCCAGGCCCTTGGAGCGCTGGATGCTGAGCTTCTTCCCCTCCAGCTTCCTGAGGATCTCCGCCTTTTCCTGTTCGTTGTAGGCAAACCAGGTCTTATCCTTGGTGCTGATCTCAAAGAGCGGGGATTCGGCGATATAGACATAGCCCTCCCGGATCAGGGTCGGCACCAGGCGGTAGAGCATGGTGAGGATCAGAGTGCGGATGTGATACCCGTCCTCGTCGGCGTCGGTACAGATCACGACCTTGTTCCAGCGCAGGTTGCCCAGGTCGAATTCCGCCAGGTCCTTGACCTTCTTCTCCTTGACCTCCACGCCGCAGCCGATGACCCGCAGCAGATCCGTGATGATCTCACTTTTGAAAATCCTGCCGTAGTCAGCCTTGAGGCAGTTGAGGATTTTTCCGCGGACCGGCATGATCCCCTGGAACTCGGCGTCGCGGCCCAGCTTGACGGAGCCCAGGGCGGAATCGCCCTCCACAATGTAGAGCTCCCGCACGTTGGGATCCTTGGAGCGGCAGTCCACGAATTTCTGGACCCGGTTGGCGATGTTGACGGAGCCGGAGAGCTTCTTTTTGACGGTCAGACGGGCCTGCTCCGCGGATTCCCGGGAGCGCTTGTTCACCAGAACCTGGGCGGCGATCATCTCCGCCTCCTGCTTGTTCTCGATGAAATAGACCTGGAGCCGGGAGCGGAAGAACTCCACCATGGCGTCCTGGATGAACTTGTTGGTGATGGCCTTCTTGGTCTGGTTTTCGTAGGAGGTCTT
>JAEEGL011843481.1_pt1 | contig 13434 bp, 28 predicted proteins | sample 9134231 | NCBI WGS metagenome assembly JAEEGL01 (sample SAMN16246548, study PRJNA631951) | gut metagenome | biome: gut microbiome; feature: rumen; material: fiber-attached | host: Bos | place: Iran: Karaj | collected 2018-10 | reverse complement strand
TCAATGATGATGACATTATCCTGTGTCTTTTCAAGAACTTGCAGAGCCTCATGCTTTACCCAAAAGCCTTTTCCAGAACCAGAACATCCGACCACAAATCCGCTCGGAAGTTTTGAATCCCTGCGGTCATACAAGAGCAGATTTTTTGTGATTTGATTGACTCCGTAATAGAAAGCGGTATCGGAATCATCACAGACCTCTGCGCTCATGAATGGAATGAACTTTGCACAAATATCTTCGTCACAGAACTCGGTGAGATTTCTGTTCTTCCATTTTTCAATGAGCTGTCTTGCTTTTGAAGCAGGCTTGTCGGAAGACTCGCGGAGCTTGCAGTCAAAATCTTTCGCTCTTGAAAGCAGAAGTTTCATGCAGTCCTGCACAATATCAGGGCTGTCGCCTGATATGATTACTTCGAGCTTCACGCTGTAAAGGTGCTTGTCACCGACAAGATACGGATGAATCGCATCAATCTTTTTGCCTGCTTCTCTTGCAAGAGAAAGCGCAGTCGCCCTGCCTGCATACGCCATTGCCTTTTGGCAGTCAGAAACCGAATCGGCAATCATGCCTTTTCGCTTCTTTTTCAGATAGGTGACTTCTTCCTTTTTTGAAAGAGGCGTAAAGGTCGCAGTAACCACAGAGCTTGCACAGTCTTGAATTACGCACAAAGCTGTCAGCAATCTGTCAGAAACATCTTCGTTCCAAACAGAACATTCCATTTGGCTTCTGGGTTTCGATTCTGAATAGAGAGCTGACAATGCCGTTCCTTCCGAAACCTCTGTGAATGTCGCTCTCAAAGATGCAAGCACTTCCCTTACCGCATTGGCGTATTCATCCGCAGCAGAAATGTAGATTCTGCGAAAGCCTGCACCGAAAACACTGTTTGCCTTTTCGGGAACAAGAGTCAGCTTGAAAGGGATTCCGTACTGAAAGAGCTTGCAGTATCTTTCTGCAAATTTCCGCTTTTCTTTTTCAGAAAGAAGAACATAGTTGCAGTCATCAATCTTGAATTCAGGCATCAGACATCATTCCTTTCAAAGAAATCTGTTTATCCGTCATCGCTATTTTCCCTTCGTCAGCGGTTCAGCGGGTTCACAGTGCCGACTTCACTGCCAAGACCGATGCAGACAACTTCCTGCTCCACATTATTCACACGCACGGTGCGCTCCGTGATTTCAGAATCAGGCTCGTAGCAGAATCGCTTCGCCCTGTTCTGCGGCATACTCTTGTATCGACCCGTTGTGATGTCAGGATTGATTACAACCTTTGCATTCGGGTCGAATGTCTGAAGCAAACGAATAAGATTGCTCACTTTCATTACGATTCACCTTTCCTTTCTGCGGTTTCTGGTATCGACTGCCTGACCCTTGACATAGCCTTCCTGCTTTTGCAGGACACTTCCGACCGTCTGACGGTGGCATCCGACAATATCAGCGATTTCCTGATGTGTCATACCCTTTGCGCGAAGCTCGATGATTTGCTTGTTGCGATTGGTAATTTCCTCTTTGGTCTTCTGGTTCAGCATCAGATAAACCGCTTTCAGAGAAACGCCAGTCTTTTTGGCGATTGCATCATAAGAAAAGCCTTTCTCACGAAGTTTGTTGATTCTCCGCACGGTTTCAGGACTGATACGCTTTCTCAAATAAATCCCCTTTCTCTTACTTTTTGTTTCTGCCTGCAAGCAGCCCGCACACAAATCCGACAATAAGCATCAGAATCGGTACGAACTGAGGCACTTCCATCATTTCGTTCATATTGATTCCCCTCACAATCTGTAAACCGTGATGTTTACAGAGCTGTCCTTGAACACTTCCTGAATCGTTGCAGAAACCCTGCTCCAATCAAGACCGTCAAGACCGCAGCCGATAAGAGGCATTGCGAGTTCCTGAAAGCCCTGCGATTTGCAGATGTCCAAAAGCGCAAGAAGCGAATCTTTCAGCGTTTGGTATGTCGGCTTCTGCCAGCACTTCTCTTTCGTCACAAGGTTTGCGACTTTCCACATTTCCTTACCCTCGCAGGAAGAAGAAACGAGAATGCAGTACCCCGTGCCGTTCCATTCACCTTTGGCAGAAGACAGATTCAGCAACTTACGGACATTGTACTTTTCCGCAAAGACCTTTGCGATACCCATGCCCAAGCGCAAATCCGCACTGATGCAATGCACAAGCAGAGTTGCAGTCGGTGCATCGAACAAGTTGCCTTTCACTTCATTGTATATCATTTTGTTTCCCCTCTTTCTTTTTCAGTTTTCGTCCGCATATCGGACAGTAGTTGACTTCGGCAAGCAAGAAAGCGTTTCTCGCTTCGGCGACCAAATGCCATTTTTCATTCGGCTCATGCAACAATACAAAGCAGTCGCCTTTGGTATTTATTTCAAGTCGCTGTCCTTTTCGGCAGTATTGACACGCCTTTTTCTTCTTGCTCATTTTCAACACCGCCTTACCTTAAAGATTTGACTTTGAAATAAAATATATCTTGTTACACCTTATCTCAAATCCCTGTCTATTTTTGTAAAGGCAATCTGCACATTTCCTTTACAGCACATGATTCCCGCAATTCGGGCAGAAATCATATTCATACACCTTAGAAGCACAACCGAAATGCGCTCTCTTGCCACAGTACGGGCATTCCCACACTTCAGCATAACCTCTCACATCCTTATCAACAGGAATCATGTGAGGCATTGCCTTTTCCATTTTATCCAGTTCTTCATCGGTCAGCGGATTCACATTCCGCTCGGTCATGTTTTCAGTCATGTTTGCCACTCTCCTTTTCAATCCAGTCATCGAATAATTCCGCGCAAATCCAGAGCTGTTTCCAGATAGGCGTAAGGTCTGTCTTTCTGAGTTCATGGAACGGTCTTTGCCCGACAAAGCACCATTCACCGCCGTCAGAAGTGAGCTTGTAATGCGCAAGGACAATATGCTCCGTCTTCTCAGGATTCGTCCATTTGATAAGCTCCACATACGGTAAAAGCGGTACGCCGCAATGCTGCGGAGTTTTTGTACGGATTTCAAATTCTTTGTACTTCCAGTCAAAATTGAAATCTTCCTGCGGAGCAAAAATTCTTCCCATGCCCCTCACTCACCTTTCAGCATTTCATCGACCTGTCGCTGGATGTCTTTCATGTCAAGTCCAGCAGTTTTCTTCCGTTCCTCTGCGATACGCTTCTGAACGATTCTGACAAGCGCAGGATTTGCGCGGAGTTGATTTACTTCGCGTTTTTTCGTGATGCTCTTTCCTGCCGTCATGCCCTTGACCTTTCCCTTTCCCATGCTCATTCTCTCCTTTCTGATACATCTGATTTATTTAGTTTTTGGCTGTTCGCCTTTATAATATTATACCATATTTCTACACAATAAATCAAGAGTAATTTCTGTCAAACTTTCGTTATTCCTAATTTTTCGATTTATGCAATATGCCATATTTCGTCATAACAAAAAGCCCGATGCGCTTGCACCGAGCTTTCTGAAAATCATGTTTTACTGTCCTGCGTACCAGCGACCGCCTTCAATGACAATGTGCATATCCAGTCCTTTGCATTCGCAGACAATATACGGTTCTTCTTCCACATCAGCAGGAAGAACAACACGGTAGGTCACATACTTGCTGCCGTATCTGGTATCGGCATCTTCCGTTGCATTCAGTCCGTGTTCCTCGTCCTGCATCAGTTCCGTAATGACAGGACAGAATGTTTCTCCGCTGTCCGCTTCAAAAGCGTAGCCCTCACGGTCATCATAAATGATGTGTTCGTCAAGGTCTTCGGGAGACTGCACAAGCGACATCGGCAGGAACGCTCCGTCAACGCCTGTCAGCACCGCGAGCCGATTCAGATAAGCAATGGTAACGAGCTGCTTGAAGCTCTGCTGTTCCGCGAGGCGTTCCATCGTTTCCATGCTCGGCAGTCCGCCGATTCCTTTGCCTTTTCCCATTTTCATTCTTCCTTTCAGTTATTGATATATCCGTTCAGTCTGTCTCTGCGACACATCATGATACCGCGAATATATTCATCATTGTCATGCGCGGGGTCAGAGAAGGTTGTATCAACTTCAAAGATAACGCACCAGATGCCGTCACCGACAAATGTAAGATACCCGTTGCCACAATCATACTGCGCAGGCGGATTGGATGCAGAACAGGTACGCTGCGTAAAGTCGCTCAGACTTGTGGATTTATCCGTAAGCTGAACAACGGTTGTTGAAATCACAAGCTCATAATCTGTTTTCAGGTCAGAGAAAGCGATAGCTGTAATTTCGCCTGCATCATTCTTCTCGATATACATTTTGGAATTGCCTTCACCGCGAAGCCAGTACGCCTGACCGTTAAAGCCGAGTACATCAGCAAGTCCGCCACTGTACTGTTCGCCGTCAATCATGAGGAAATTATCACGGCGATTAAGCTGTGCAATCAGGTCATCAGCAGTCTTCCAGTTGCCGTGACCGTCCGTAATATCATAAGAATCACGAAGGTCTTGCCTGCCACCGAAAACGGTGAATGAATTGAGCAGAACATTCTCGGTAATGTTTGAGCTTTTAGCATCAAACTGAATAGGCGAACTCTGCCCGCCACTGCCGCCATTGCCAGAATTGCCACCGCCCTGCGGAGCTTCAGAAGGTTCTGTTGTGGTGGTTTCTTCTGTTGTGGTTGTTTCTTCAGGGGCGGTTGTGACAACCGTTTCTGTCAGGACGGTTGTTTCAGCATAGTCGATGTTTTCCTTTGAGGCATCAACAGGAAGTTCCGAGCTTGAAACGGAGCTTTCCGTCTGTCCTTGTGCATTTTCATTTTTGTTTCCGCAGGCAGTCATCCCGAATGCTGCGAGTGCAAGAATCATGATTCCTGCAAGTTTTCTGATGTTGTTTTTCATGGTAGTTTCTCTCCTTTTTGTGCAAAAACTTATTTTCTGTTTCTATATTCACAGCGGAGAAGCCCGCTGATTCCATAGCTTTGCATATTCTCCGATTTCGCCAGTATCAGGTCTTGCATCGCCAGCAGGAATCGTGAATACCTCACACGCTTCATCCAGAACGCAGCGAACGGAATCGTCATCGCCTTCGGGATAATCGTGCATATAGTATTGCTGAACATACGGCGTTCCGTACTTGTTCACGCATTCGTCACGCTGAAAAATCATGCGCCTTCCGCAGAACGGACAAGATTTCAGTTTTTCGCCGAGATTGCGGTCGGGCGACCACATAAGCTCCCGCTGTTTTCTGTTCCAGTAAAGGCAGGCTTGTATTTTGTTTTCATACCAGCTCCCCCATGCGTTATGCGCACCGCAAAACAGCTTGTAGTGCATTCCGTCATAAATGATTTTGGGCTGTTGTCCGCATTCGGCACAGGGAATCAGGCTGTTCGTAAGTCTCGTGTTCGATTCTTCTGTCCTTATTACCATTGCTTCTCCTTTTGCATATCGTTCCAGCGAGCGACTGCCTGCTTTACGCTTGTAAAAGAATCCGTGCAGTCACAGTTTGGAGTCTGACAAGCAACGAACCAGACATTCTGAGGCTTTGGGAATATTGTCCTGTCGGTACAGATGCGGACATCCCCTGATTTGCAAACGGCACACGGGAGCAGCTTATCCTTATACCGCTCCGTGTACTGTTTTGCCTGTTCATAGCGTAAGCTCATACTGTTTCTCCTGTTCAGAATCAGGGAGTTCCTTCTGGATTGCTCTCATGTCAATCCACTGCATATTCGGATGCCTGACTCTCGTTTCGCCGTCAGCAAGACCGACCGCATACTTTGCAAGCTCGTCAGCAAGCTCATTGCCGTCAACGCCTGTATGTGCGGACACATGAACGAACTGAAGGTCGATGTCAGACTTCTGGGCTTCACAGAACTGCGCATACCGCTTTGTTGCCTCTTTGTTTGCCTTCCATGCACCCTGCGCCCAAGAGCCGACTCCCTCGTAATCGTGATAGATGCGGAGTGAACGAACGCCAAGCTCCTTTGCTTTGAGAACCGCAGCAGTCGATGCAAGGATTTCTCCGCCGACATTGCGCATTTCATTGTATTCGGCATCATGATTATTGGTGCAGATAAGGAACTCATAGGCTTTTCCTGCGACATAGAGAATTCCGCCGCCACCTGTCAGCCCTGTCTGTTCGTTATACGAACCGTCTGTATACGCATACGCTTCGCATTCAGGCAGTTCCTCTGCTTTTCCGCCGTTCACAAAGTTCCACGCTTCTTCCTCAGTTGCAAAGCTCTTGAACTTCGCGCCTTTGAAGCCTGTTACCTGTTTTTGGCAATCAGTCCAGCTTGTAAATACACCAGTTTCTCTGCCTTCACGGACTGCATAAAACTTTGCCAATTCTGTTCACTCCTTTATATACTTGTTCATGTTATCATTATACCATATTTCTACACATAAGTCAATATTATTTCTGTCGAACTTTCGTTATTTGAGAAGGACAAATTTGTACTTTTCAAACAAAGAACAGATGATTTTAACTTGCCATGCAGAACGGGAAATAAGCAGATATGCAGAAAAGGCAAGCAGAATCGTGAGATTCCAACTTGCCTGTAATTTGCTTATGATTCCTGCCAGAGCTTTTCCTCGTATTTGTCACGAGCAGCCTTTGCATCGGCGTAATTCAGAAACACAGTCTTGCCGATGTCTTCTTCCGCAATATAGTAGCGTTCATGGAAAGCGAACAGACTGTATCTGAACTTACCGTTTTTCACCATAAGGCAGTCAACAACCGTCTTGCAAAGGCGCACTTCATCGCATTTCTTCTGGATGAAGAATACAGGCGTTCTGTCGGTAAAGGTCTGCTTTCTCAGTGCATTCTGGAACAGGAAGTCCTCTGCTTCTTTTCTTGTCCAGAATTTTCCGTCACAAGCCATGTTGTTATGCAGTTCCACTCCGCCCTTTGTATAATATGTAGCGGTCAGGCTGTCAGAACCCCTACTGTCACTTCTGAGCGTTTTGACAACAACGGGGTCATCGCTGCACTCTCTGATTTCGGGCTTGAAATCAGCCGTGACAATTCGGTAATAGGTGTCGCCGAGATTGTGTTCTTTCATGGTATTATTCCTTTCCGCCCCATGTGCGAATCAGCACGGGCTTTGTTCGGCTGGTTTCAAAGAGGAATGTGGGAATTTCTTTTCCGCAGAACTTACAGAAAATGCTTGTTCCGTAAAGCTCCGACTTCAGAGCAGTTGCTTTTCTGCATCTCGGACAGATGCAGTCAGTGTCCATTCTGACATAGCCTTTTTCCAAGATGTAATCAGTTGCTATTTTGGTGTACTCACCGTATCTGCATTGCAGGACATTTTCATATACCCTGCCACCCTCACGGTAAACGCTCATGAAGAAATCAGCATCCTTCTTGATGATGTCCTCAATCTTCGCTTCGATTTCTGAAATGCGCTGCTGAAGGTCAGCAATGCGCTTGTGACCGACCTGATATTCAAGCTCGGCTTCGCATCTGGAAAGCTCGGCTTTCAAATCCTTGATGCTGTTCAGCTTTTCACGGTGCTTATCAAGCATCATTACCACCCCACCTTCTGACCGCAGTTAAAGCAGAAGTGAACGCTGTTGCCAGCTTCATCTTCATCATGAAGGAGCATCTTGCAGGACGGGCATCTGCCCTTCTTACGGATTCGTCCGTTTCCGTCATAACTCACGGAAATGTTCAGGACTTCCTGCGTGTCGCCCTTTTCCATGATTTTCATGCCAGACTGACGAAGCAGGATTTCTGCTTCAGCGTATGTGATTTCAGCCCTTTTACCTTCCGTATTAAATGGGTCAAGAACATAGGTTGTTCCGCCCTCACGGGAAAGCACCCTGCGGAGAGCCTTTGCCCCTGCAAGCATTGCAAGGGCAAGGTCTTTGTTTACATTCATGTTATTCACTCTCCTTGAACAGTTCCGTCAGTTCGGAACTGATTTTGTTTGCCGCTTCTTCAAGTTCTTTCAGCTTTGCAAGAATCGCCTTCAGGTCTTCGAGCGTTGCCTTGCGGTTGCTTTCAAAAGTGCCGATAAGCAGACCGTCACGGCTCGAAATGATGTGCGGAAAGTTGAGAGCGCGGAGCAGAATATGCTCGCTGACCGTCTTTTGCAGTACGGAATATTCGTCATGCTCCAGAAAGTAATTGCGTTCACGCAACGCACGGTTTTTCAGAACTTTGGCAAACACAGCATTCACGAATTCCTCACGGGATTCTTCCGACTGTGCAAGATACTGGATATAACGATGGTCGCCGTCACCGATATGAATTTGACCGATATGATAATCAGTCGAAATCAGAGTACCGAAATGGTGTTCCTTGTTCTTGCGCTTCAGCCATGCTTTCATGGAAACAGTCTTCGGAGAGCGACTGCCGTAGCGGTCTTCTGTCTTGATGATGCCGTTTTTGAGGTCATCCGCAAACTCCTTTGCAAGTGTCAGAATCAGAGTCGCAAAAGAATCCTTTTCGCTGTCAATGACTTCAATCTTCTGCCGAACAGACAGTTCGGATTCCTCGCGGAACGCATAACGGTAAACAGGAATTTTCTCGTCCGTTGCCTGCTTGTATTCATTCCAGTATTTCATATCAGCAACATCGTACTTCATGATATAACCCCTTTCAGTTCTGTGCTTCAAAAGCCTTGCGGATGTTCTCACGGTTTTCAGGTGTATCAACCCACCCGAAATATCTGCGGTCAACGCCCTCGTAGACCATGCTTTCAGGAAGTTCGCTGACGGGAACGATTTTGCAGAAACCGCTGCGCTCTGCTTCTCTTGCACAGTCTTCATCGGTCACATCATCGTATCTGTCATCACCAGTTCCGATGAACACGCAGTCAATGCGGTTGATTTCCAGAAGCCCTGTCTGGTCGAAATCGAAAATCGTATATCCGCGCTCTGCTTCTTCTCTCGACCAACCCCATTCGATGCCAGCCTGAATCATTTCCTCTGTCGGCTTGATGTATGCCATATTCAGCACTCCTTTTCCTCTTGGTTTCTGTATTTATTATACCATATTTCTACACGAAAGTCAACCTATTATTCTGCCGAATATTCGTTATTGTCAAGGTGCATATTTGTACTCTTTGCTATATTTCGACATATAAAAAGCCTGCTCCGCAGCGGGAACAGGCTTTGTGATTCATTGTTTTTGGAACACATCATAGATTCTTGCAATCAATGTATCGAAATTCGTATTTTTGATACAGAACATCGGAATTTCTTTTCTTCTGGCGATACTTTCCGCATTCCAGTATGTACCATGACACACATAAGGAATCATTTGAACGATAAGGTCTGTTGTCTGAGCATTGATGTCAGATGCGATGCAGTTTGTGAACTTTGCATTCGGGAAATATTCAGCGAGTTTCTGCATGATGACATAGCCCTCATGCTTTTTGTCACGAACAAAGACGATGCGCTTTCTCTTGAAAGATTCATCAGGAACAAAATCATCTGCTTTAGCTTCATCTTCAGGAGTTTCAAGCTGTTCGGTAAAGGATAACAGCGAATCATACTTTTCTTGCAGCTTCTCATATTCACTCTTGAATCTCCGAAGTTCCCGCTGCGCATCACTTTCGGCTGTCACCTTTTCTTCGATTACAGACAGTTTCTTTGCAAGTTCCTTATTTTCCTGCTCCCGTGCTTTGAGTTCCTTATCCTTCTTGCCGAGAAGTTCTTCCAGCCGTCTGACGGTATCACCTTGCTCCTGCTCTGCTTTGGCTGCGTTGACCTTATCAAGAAGCCTGTGCAAAGGCGAATCAGCATCCTCTGCATATAAAAGGTGATATGCAGAAAAGTCTTCAATGCTGTGCAAGGCTCGCTTATAAATGCCAGACATAATGTATAAGACTTGCGCCTGTGTCGGGTTCTTCAGCCTTGAAAGCCAGTTTTCCCCGTTTATCTGGAATTCTGATTCGACAGCGGAACGCACGATATAATCAAAACAGGTTCGGTGCAGGACATCCGTATATAAATCAGTTATCAGGTTTTTATCATCAAGGATTATCTCGACACTTTTCGCCACAAGTGGCTCGCCCTCGTCATCTACCGCCCATTTGGAAATGCCTGCATCTGCGAACCAGTCTTGCAAAGACCACAGGTTTGAATATAGCCTGTCTGGGAAAATATCAAGAACAGAGCGCAGGGAATAATTCATTGTGCCGTATAGCTTTCCTTTTATCCGTTCTGTTTCTTCTTTGGGTTCGTCATTTTCCTTTTCACATTTGACAAGTATATGCTGATAAACACAGCTTTCAACCGCTTCTCTTGCCGAAACGGATTCACCGTGAATGGTATTACCCGTATCGCGGGATGTTTTGGTCGAATGCAAATCAAGCAAAAACTCCTTCACCTTGCATTCGATGATGCCGACAAAACGCAGAAACCGTTTTGACCGCATGAATTCATCTGCGTTCTTGTAAAACGAATCTATGTGATTGCGCATTGCCGTACTTGCGCTCATTCTGGTATCAGAAGAACTGATATTACTCATGCTTATTGTTCACTTCCCTTTTATTCGATTGGATTTTTTCAATAAGAAGCAGAACGGAATACAGAAAAGCATCGGCGATACTTGCAAAAGCCAAGAACATGAAGCATTTATACATCAGTTCTGGGCTTGCAGCCATCAGCCCAGAGATTCGGAATGTGATAAGCAGCACCCACATTGCTCCGAGCCAGACACCGACAAGCTGTAAAAACATCTTGAAATCGCTCATATTTGTTTCACCCTCGCTTTCACAATTTCAGCATCAAGAGCATAGGGGCTGATTTCAGAAAAGGCTTTCTTCGCCTTATTCTCTGTCTTAAAATGCTTTGCAGTCTCCTTGTCCTTTACCCATTCAGGCATCAGCCCTGACATATAGGCATAGAAGCTGAATTCACCGCCAGCATTCTTCTTGCGAATCATCCACACTTCATACACTTTTACCACTCCATTTCATTATGTTTTTGAAAGAAATCCGCAAGACCAAGAATCTGGTGCAGATTCATTTCAATGATAATAGCCTTCTTCCACATCACTTCATCTTCGACTAAAAATCTCCCTTCGGTTTGTTCCCTGAGAGCGGAATAAAATGCGTGGATTCGGTCATTGGTTAAATCAGAAACATCAATGAAAATCGAAATTACGCCACATTCCATATCGAAATCGCCATAGCCCATTTTCATTTTTTCGTAGATTGCCCGCAAAACCTTTGCTGTATCGCTACGATTGAATACCCAAGACTTCACTTCATCATAAAAATTGGAATAAAAGCCGTTTTTATCCTTCTCGCTGATTTTGCCGTACTTTCCGTTTTCTTTTGCCCATTCAACAAAATATCTATCCTCACGCCAGCCATTATTAAGCACTTGCACAACTTCCTGCCGAATTACGATTCTCACAGCAATCACTCCATTTCTTTTTCACAGCGGATTTCAGCAAGCTCCGTGAACTCACCGCTTTCATCGAACACAGGCTCATAGCCTTCTTCTCTCAGCGTATCGTACAGCGATGTATCACCGCTTTGAACAGCCTGCATAAGCTCCTGCGCGACATCAAAGATGTTCTGCGATACCCAGCCTTCCGTCTTTCCGTAGAGGTCTTTATCAAGATGCTCCTTGAATACCAGAACATGAGATTTCTTGTCGGGATTCATTTTCAGAAGATTCATGTCGCACATGGCTTCTAAAAGATGCACATAAGCGATAAACTTCGGGTTCTCTGCATTATGCTCAGAAGATTGTGTCATAATCATCCACCTTTCCTGTCGGCGAAAACTCCGTTGTCAGTCTGCCGACAAAATCTCTGGGGCTTGTGTAGCCCTCGTAGTGAAGCCAGTCCTTGCCACGATACAGCATTTCACGGCTCACACCGCTCGGAAGTTTCTTTACAAAGGTCACACTGCCGTCTGCAACTTCCAGAACGCCCGCTGTTCGCTCTTTTCCTCTGCGAACCTCACCATTAAGCGATTGCGCCTGCAAAATGTTCTTAAAGTATTTTGTAAGGCTCTGAAGGGCATCCCGCTCTGCACCGTACATAGCGTTTTTTTGAAGAACTGCGTTCGTGAGAATAAGATTCAGTTCTTTCTCACGGACAATCTGTTCGTTGTTCAGCATCGCTTTATCCTTTCAGTTCATACAGGGCATACCGTCTGCTCTGCCAGATTTCCTTTGTCCTCTCCCGTGCTTCACGCTTATAGACAATGATTTGACCGTTCATCTTGTCATAAGTGTATTCGTCACTGTACTGCCGAACGATTTGGCAGGACTTCTTCTCAACGATAATCCACTTCTTCATCAGATTTCCTCTTTCGCTTTCATCGGACACCACCGCTTGCAAGTCTTCAATGTCAGAGGGCTTTGATATGTGGTGTCTCCAAAGCCGACAAACGGATGAATCGGCTGTCCGTATTTATTCAAAATGTCTCTGACATTCGGATGTTCACAGTAATAAGTCTTTCGACCCACACCGTTTGCACTGAATCTTCCGTCCATTCTGCCAATTTGCTTGCAGTATGAACAGTATTTACATCGCGGATTATTATTTTTCATTTTGATTATCCTTTCTTATACACGGAAATGAATTCACATGGCATTGAAGTAATCCTCGCCGTAGAGCAGCATTCCGAGACAGAACAGTGATTCAGAATCAGCGAGAAAATCGTCACAAGGGAACTGTTCTTCTTTCAGATAATCCGAAAGAATGTCATACGCTGAATCGGTATCATTGAAGTATTCAGTAATAAATTTTTCCAGAGACATATTTGTCGGAACTGTATCAGGCACACCAGCGGTCATATTGTTGAAAAACTTCTCTCTCAGAAAGTGAATCACACGAATAACAACCGATTCTTTCAGGCAGCTAAAATCGCCGCATCCGAAAATCGGGAATTTGTTGCAAAGCAAAAACTGCTTGTCAATTTCCAAGATTTCATTCTCACTCATTCAGGCATTTCCTCTCTTTTTCGCCACAGAAATGAAAATCCCGTTTTCTGTTGCGTTCATCGTCAGGGCTTCAAGGCTTGTGAACTCACCAAAGCTATCACAGAGACAGGCAAGGCGGATTTCAGGGAGCAAAATGTCTTTACCATTCAAACGGCATCTTTTATAGCCAATAAAGACCTCGTAATCATCGCTGACATCATCGCAAAGCTCCGCAAGGCGCAGAATCGGTCTGTTGAACGGAAAAGCGTTCGGATTCATCGGGAGCTTATATACCGTCGCAGGCATTCCCTGTTCCGTCAGCGCACAGTCAACCTGATTTGCAAGGACAGAAGCAAGATAAAGGATTTCCAGCTCTGTTTTCTCAAACGCTTCTTTATCCTTTGCGGAAAGCTCCGTCTTTGAAAATCTCAGATACGGAACTACATCGAAGTCAACAGGGCATTTGCTGATGCAAAAACGAATGTTCATGTGATACCCCTTTCATCAGAGATTACGGATAATGTCAAGACTGTGCATTCCCTCATATCGAAGCGTTTTCTCTCCGTTCATTCCGC
>JAEEGL010270847.1_pt1 | contig 13434 bp, 1 predicted proteins | sample 9134231 | NCBI WGS metagenome assembly JAEEGL01 (sample SAMN16246548, study PRJNA631951) | gut metagenome | biome: gut microbiome; feature: rumen; material: fiber-attached | host: Bos | place: Iran: Karaj | collected 2018-10 | reverse complement strand
GTTCTCACCTGGGTTGATGGTAACCGTGGCCGAGGTGATGGGCACACCTTTCACGGCGAGGGTGCAAGGCGCGGTGGTCTGGATCTTGTACATCTCTCCCGCGACAACGTTGCCGCTGGGCGTGCCGTCCTTGGCTTGGATGAGCTCAAGGTTGTTACCTAGAGAGGATTGGATGGATTCTACACTGGTTTGGACTGTGGGCGCATACCAGGTCCAGCCTGAGGGTAATGATTGTAGTTGTACAGTTGGGCTCATGGGTTCCTCATGTATTGGGAAGCCTCCGTTGACCATGGCAGTATCGGCTACCCAATGCAAGTATTGGCCTTCAGTGTTATTCTCGTCCACCCAAGCGTTTAGGGCTTCCACTAAGTCTGTGTGGAATTCTCCACTAAAATAGGGTGGTGTGTTGAGAGTCCAAGAATAGCTATTACCTGAAAAACTGGAGTTGTTGGCCGTGTTGCAATTATTACCAGTTATGGAAATGCTTGTTTCATAGTCTTTGTAATAGCAGTTGGAGAGAAGATTAGGGGTGGCTCCAGAGCAAGTAATAATACCAGGGTAAGCACCATCATTTGTAATTTCACTCACAACATAGCAATTGAAAATTGTATCATAAGTACAGCTTCCACATATTCCACCTTTATAACCAGGAATTGAATTATTTTTTGTAATATCATAACGAGTATTGACATTGCCTCTGAAACAAGTATTGGCTATTACGTTGCAGTTTCCAATGTGTCTGCCAACAATACCGCCAACAGAATAGATTCCCAGTATATTTCCTTCGGATGAACAATTGATGATATCAACAGAATTATCTTGAAAACTAATCCCGTCAATACGGGCGACACTACTTGCATATCCAATAATAGACCCTACATAGTTTTCGCCACAAACAAGACCGCTTCTAATTGTGATGTCACGTACTGTTCCATTTATCATAAAACCTATTAATCCTTGAAAATCCGCTAATTCATTGCAATATAAACCCGAAATGACATGGTTGTTCCCCATAACAGTGGCGCCCTTTAAACAACATGTCAAATCGTTGCCGATAGGTGTCCATCTATATGTGCTGAGGTCAATGTCAGATGTGAGAACAATATTTTTATCCAAAAATCGATTGGGTCTAAATGGCACGCCATTTAGACCATTAGTCACACTTGAAAGCCATGCCAGTCCCTCAGCAGTTGAGATATACACATTCCCATCGATGTCTTCAATGTATCCCTCAGGTTGTGATGTAACAACTTCGGTCCATCGCAATTTATCTGGAATATATGCAACCAACGAGCTCCAATTACTTGAATCGTCTCCGCTTCTAGCTCGAACATAGAAATCCAATGGTTGACCAACAGGAATGCCTGTCAACACATATGGATTGCATGCGGCAGGAACAATCACGCCTTCGACTATATCATGTTCAGAAGCTACATATAATATTTCCCAATAATCCGGTTCTCCTATTTGTGTCCAGGCAAGTCCTGTACGGATAATAGTATCCCCGATAATGGTGGCATTGTATACTGACAATTCTGTAGGATTATAACAGGACGGTTCATAAAAGTCTCCAAAAACAGGTATGCCTGTATCACTCTCAATCACCCAGGTTCTCATGGTGTGGTCATTTTGCCAGATTATCCATGCGTTTAATACTTCCAATAAATCAGTGTAATTGTTTTGGGCAATCATAATAGTAGTCAATAGTGGATTTGACAATCCGTCGTGATGGAACTGCGCTGTATCTGCTATTTCATAACAGTAATTACCTATCAATTCTATTTCTGGATTAATAGAGTCTTGAGCATAGATGTAATACATTTTTGATCTATAATCTGGGCAGCCAATCGCTTTACCAACATAACTTGAAGTTTCGCCAATTTCAATGCACCCAGATGAGTAACAGTTTGATGCATAAGAATCTGAAAAATAGCCAACAAGACCGCCAATATACCAACAAAGAACGGAGCTTGAATGGTTTATATAAGTGTTACTAGATGAGAAACAATTCTTTAACGTTCCACCTGACATATAACCAATCATTCCACCAATCTGTTGATTACCAATAACGTCACCATTACTTGAACTATTTAACACTGTAGAGTTATGTACGCTACCGCATAAAGAACCAGCTCCCTGTTGTGTTGTGAGTACTTCAACAGAGGATTGACAATTATCAATTAAAGAATTATTTGAAACTATACCAGCTAAACCACCAACGCCATCCCTTCCTGTAACGGTGCCTCCGTCCATGTTTACGTTTCTTATAATTGCATTGGTGGCACGACCAATTAGGCCACTTCCTAGTTGGTCGGGCTCATTTACATATATGTTGGAGATTGTATGACCGTTGCCTTCTAGGACTCCATTAAATAATATAGGTCGCCATCGATATTGCGACAAATCAATGTTTTCATTCAATTGAATAGTTTTTCCATTACAGTTTCCAAGTGTTTTGGCCATCCACGCCAAACCTTCGCTTGATGTAATTATCACGTTGCCATTCCCGTCATTAATAAACCCCTCGGGTCTCTCAGATACAACTTCCGTCCAATATGGTTTATCATAAGTCAATACAATAGGATTACCCCATCCTCCGGTGCTGTTGTCACATATTGAACGAACATAAATATCATATGTTTTTCCAAGTGTGAGACCCTGTATTGTATCTCCTGGATTATTCACAATGCGCAGATAACTAATTGCATCATCCGAAAAACCGGATTCAATCACTTTCACCTGCCACGACGACACGTCATTATCTTCCCAACTAACCAGTATTTTTGTTTCAGCGTTTTCTACTATGTTTTGCGCAGTGAGATCGCTAACCAAAGGACAAGTGACATCGTATTTAGGGCCAAAGACAGGCAACCCCAAATCATCATCAACAATCCAAGTGTTCAAATCTCCATCTCCCCATGCCACAACCTCGTTATTTAGAGCGTCCAATAAGTTATCATAGATCATTCCATCAATGTAAATTGGTGTGCGAAGCTCCCAAATCCCATCATTACGCCAAAACGATGATGTGTCTATACACGAACCGCCTTGACTTATACCTACAACACCGTGTTCCATATCAATACTATAACATCTTTTGACAATTCCTCCTCTTTTATCTGCGATTATTCCTGAACTATAACAATACATATGCATAATCGCACGACCATGAGCATAGCAATTGATGAAATCAGAATTACCAGTACCTGCAAAAAGTCCACATGTCCTATTTGCATTTGCAACAACACCTTTGGCATAACAATTGTGAAATGTACTACTACTAGTTTCCCCTGCAAACGTTCCGACAATATCTGTACCTTTTACCCTTCCACCTTCAATGCCAGTATTGATAACCGAATTGGACGTTGAACTATGGCTAAAAATCACGGCTGTTCTGAGAGTTCCAGACACCTGTGGATTAATAAACTTTATGTCTTTAATTGAACAATAACGAGCCCATTCTATGAAAGCTGCGCTTGAAGGTTCAATTATTCTTAGATTTCTTATTTCATGCCCATTCCCGTCTATATCAATCCAATCCGCAGGCATCGGTATTGGTCTCCATTTATAATCATTTAAATCAATGTCTGCTATCAGTCTTACAGACGTGTTATTGGGATTTTTTGCCCACCATGCCAATCCTTCGGCATTTGATATTTCCACCACATTTGTAATCTCATTATAGACATACCCTTCTGGCTGTGAAGTTACAATATCTTGCCAGTATGGGGCTTCCACCATTAGAGTAGTTTTGTGCCAAGGACCATATTGTTCACCATCACACACGGGACGAATGTAAAAATCATACTCAGTGAATTTTTCAAGGTTATTAATGGTAGCGACATTTGTATAGACTGTTTCAACCGTACCATGACCCAAAACAAAACCTTTTATCCCATATTCGATTTGCCATTCCAACGCTCCGCCATTTTCAATCCAAGTTAGATTCACCGTTGTTGCATTAATTGAGGATGTGACATTCGAAACCATACGGCATTCGTCCTCTTGGCTTATAGTCAATTTGAATCCGTAATAAAACAAGTTGCCCAAATAAGTAATAGATATCGCATTAGTCGTTGATACTATTGGACTTAAATCGTTGTTTCCACCTCCGCTTAAACTACGGATCCATGTTCCATCTCCGTCATGTATGATTAGTTGTTGTTCTTCAAATTCATTGATGTCCACAACCATTTGATTGGTTGAGTTAATTGGAATGAAATTCACAATACTGTTACACGGATTGGCGTAATCATTCCCTTCATATAGATTATGTCCCATTATGTGATAAAACTCCATCGGCTCGTCAACCGTGAAGGTACTGTTACCTTGCATCTGCCCAAGAATGACATTGCTGTTATTATCTGGGACGATACCTAATATGGCGGATTGATTGTTGTTGAAAGTCATATTTAGAGGGTTCACTGCGTCCAATTGATACCAAGAATTACCGGAGCCGCTCCAACCGAAGTTGAAATGATAATAACCATCGGTATTATAGCCATCACAAATAAATGCGTGTCCTCCAATGCCGTGACCACTGTAATATACAGGATGATTTGCGTCGAGTTCGGTTTGCAGAATCATATTCCATTCGTCAGTTGTAAAACTTTCCTTTTCAGCAAAACTAAGATTGGGAGTATACTTAAAAAAATTAATGAATGCGGCACGGGCTTCTTGATCAAATGCACTGCTCTCGTCCGCTTCATATCCCATATTCACCGCCACACCACAATCATATACTAATTTAGCCACTGCTTCCACCTGTTCTGTTGTGCTTTCAGTGTTAAGTGCATCAGGCATATTGTCAAAATCATAAACGGATTCCTCAAAGTTTACGGTGAGTGTTCCGTAATTGCTGTCGTAACTATGAATACCTCTACAATTTACCGGATACTCCCAATATCTTATTATCTGTGCCATAGCTGTAGCCACACAGCCTGTGTAGACATGTCCGTCTGGACCCGCAGGGTCTTCTGGACACATGGAATTGTAATATTGTCCCTGGTCCCAAGTGGTTGTGAGAAGCGGTCCCACCTGCTCATTATCACGGTTATTACTTAACCTCCCCGTCTCTCTCACCTGCCGCCACTGCTCTGCGGTTTTCTCATCGGCCACAAGATGATATTCGATGCCATACCCGATTTGTTCCACATACTCCTGAAAGATGTCCTGCAACTGAATCGGCACATTGTTCAAGTCAAAAGGCCTGCCTTCATCAGAATAGCCCAAAATGGGCGTGGCGCAGTCGTCGGCTGCGACGATGACGAAACCATTGGGGGTGTTGAAGATATGGAAGGCGGCATCACCACGGGTGATGTTATAGGTGGTCACCAGTTGGAGGTCTTCCGCGCTGCGCAGCGGCACCTTGGTGTTGGCGTTCACGAATTTCATAGCCACCTCGCGGACGTTGCGCATATCAACAGGGTTGGCGTTTACATGCAATGATGCTACGATAAGCAACAACGTTGCCATCAGGCGTAAACTCTTTCTATTCATCATATCTGGTTTTGTTTGTTTCCAATAATTTGTTATGCCGCATCAATAAACACGGCCTACAAAGATAAGGAATAAATCCTCAAGGTCAACAAATAAGTTGGATTAATTTTCTTTGGGAATTCCTTCTCGAAAAATCAAAAGCCCCGCGCCAAGCACGAGGCTTTTGCATCATTTACATTAGCTCACCTACTCCCCTATCACCAACGTGTGAGGTGCTAGGGATGGGGGGTCTAGAAGAGGCATCTTATTCCCTGATCAGTTGTTTCAAGGTGATGCCGTTGTCCGTGATGACGCGGAGCAAGTAAGTCCCGGCGGCATGGTTGCCCAGGTCGACATGTATATGGTCTTCCTTGATCTCCTTGGAGAGGATGACCTGTCCATACGCGTTGATCACCTCGACCTTCCTGATCCCGTTACCCTCTATGTTGAAGACATTCTTGGAGGGGTTGGGATAGACGATGACGACGCCCTGCCCGTCCTCGTCAATACCCATCGGGCCGAAGTGGAGGACCGCAGGCTCGGTCGGTGTGCCGGTGACGCCGTCGGTGGTGTACGTCATGCAGTCGTCCGACCAGCAGGTGCTCCTGCCGTCCGTCAACACAAAGCGGAGGGTCTGCTCGTTGTCGCCTGCCACGAGGAGGAAGGCCATGTAGCGGTCGAGGGGCTCGACGTACATCAGTTTAGCGCTGCCGCGGCATTCGCTTCCCGCGAATACGGCCACCTCGTAATCCTCGCTGCGCAGCTCGGTGCCTTCCAGCTCAACGACGGCGGTGATGGTCATGTTGTCGGCATAGGCCTCCTCCCGAGGGATGAAGACGTTGCCTTCCGTGGTGATGTTGGAAAGAGTCGCCCCGCCCCGACCCGTCTGGAACACAAGGGTTTTCTGCGAGCCGCTGTTGGATTTGTACATGTAGCCTTGTCCGGGGACGAAGGTGCTCAGGGTGCCGTACCATAGGTTGTAGCCGTTGTATGAGATGTAGTTGACGTAGCCGCTGTTCTTGCTCTTGATCTGGTCGTTGGGCTCGGGAGTGAAGCCGCTCAGCGCCGCTTCCACGCCCAGAGGCTGGTTGCACGGGAACCCGACCCAGTTCCAACCGGTGTTGATTGTGACGGGGTGGCTTGCGGACTGTGTCACGTCGCCGGCCACGGCCGCCTGGCAGGAGGCGTTGGCGCGGACTTTGTACATTTGCTCGTTGGTGATCGCCTGCAGGGTGCCGTACCAGTAGCTGGAGCCGTTGTAGTCGAAGCGGTCGACATAGCCGCTGCTCTTCGACTGGATACGGACGCCGGCGGTGCCGATGCTGTTCTCAAGCATCTCCAGGCCGTCGATGCCCTCTTGCTCGACATAGGTGCTCCACCAGTTCCAGCCCGCGATAAGGGCTTGTGTGTGCACGCACTGGAAATGTGCCACATAGGCTTCCGCCCCGGTCACGGTGAACGTGAAGGAGGCCTCGGTGGAGACCACCTGTCCGTCTCTTGTCCAGTTCGAGAACTGGTAGCCCTCGTTGGCGGTGGCCGTCAGGGTGCAGGAGGCGCCAATGGCGTAGTCGCCCGCGCCGCTCACCGTGCCGGCCTCAACGGGGTCGGTGGTGGCCGTAATGGCGACCGAGGAGATGAAGTCGAGCACATAGGGCTCAATCATGGTGCCGTAGCCGTCATCGGTGAAGGTGACGGACTCGGGCGGGGTCAGGTCCAGCTCCTGCCCTGTCCCGTGGTCGTAGAGCCTGAAGGTCAGCAGTTCGCCGTTGTCGCAGCTGACGGAGATCATCACGAGATAGCGGTGCGTGATGAAGAATTCGGAGGCGATGCTCGAGCCGCGGCACTCGTCGCCGCAGAAGACGCCCACTTCAAGGAGGTTGGAGTATTGCTCCACCCCGTCGATAAAGATGACGCCGTTGATGGCCATGGTCTCGGAATAGGGCAAATTCTGGGGGTTCCAGTGTGGCGATGGGGTACCCGAGGAGAACTCCGCCACGAAGGAGGCGTCCTCGGTCACCGTGAAGCTGTAGGTGGCATCGGTCGACACCTGGGTGCCGTTCTTGGTCCATCGGACGAAGCTGTATCCCGAGTTGGGCGAGGCTGTCAAGGTGCACGTGGCGCCATAGCTGTAGGCGCCTCCGCCATCCACCGTGCCGCCTTCTGTTGGACTGGCTGAAACCTCAATGATGTACGAGGTTTCTTCATAAGGAGCAATGAGACGCACGCTTTGACCTGCGTAGTGGAAGTTTCCGTACGATGGATTGATGTTGCTGGGATAGAAGTATAAAGCGTACACGTAAGTTTCATACCAAGGGGATGAACTATCATTCCAGTAAGAGGATGAACAATAGTACCCTGCATTCCTATCAGTGACTGAAGAACCCCTTCGATAGCTGGCAGCAGGCAAAAAGACCGCTCCATGCTGCTCCAAGGTTCTCCATTGTGAGTCAGATATCGTATTGCTGCTAAAGCTGGCCCCGGTGGTGTTCACGTCGCTCAAACTATAGTAGTCCTCGCTCCAATCGTCAGGCAATAGGATCAATCCGTTTACGCCATACACATTGGCTTTAGCATAGCGAATACCAGAAGATGTTGTTCTTGTATTAATGATATAATCCCATTCTTCATGGGTCGGTGTCCGCCAGATGTTAGGGGTGTTTCCACCGTTGGAAATGGCATTGCAACCCCAATCAGCTTGGCCGTTTTGGTCGTACAGATTATACTGGGAATTGCCATAGGCGTAATAGTCACTATTCTCTTCACTGGTACTCCATGGTTGATAGCACACTGCGCCATGGTTATGGCCACTTGTGCCCCATCCGAAAAGATCTATCCAGCCGCTGTTCGTGGCTGAAATATCATTGTTGTCGGCACCCACATAGAACCATTGTTCGGGAGCAAAACGCCAGGTGTTGGTTGAGGCTTGGTATTGCAGATTGCCTCGCGAGAAGTTCACCTGTTGGTTGTCGGAAACAGAGAACATGCCGTTCAGTCTCCCATTTCCATTGCCGTCCAAAGCGAAGTTCGCCACCAATGTCCGGTTACCTGTCACCACAAAACTGTATGAAACTTTGGTGGAAACCAGCGCGCCATTTTCCGTCCAGTTAATAAAGGTATAGCCACTGTTTGGCGTGGCAGTCAACGTGCAGATGGTACCGTCTGCATAGGTGCCTGTACCGCTCACTACGCCACCCTCCAATGGGTTGACGGTAACGCTGACAACGGGGAATGGCAGGGGATTCACGGGTCGAATGGATAAACCGTTTGTACGATCGTAGGTGCCTGTTTTGCAATTGCTTGAACTGAAAATGATACGATTGGCAGAACTTGGAGTGCTAGTATAAAGCGATCTCGAATAATAGCGACCACTGCTGCCTGTGTTGTTGAGATTGCTATTAATGCGGTAGCCAGCAGCAGGAAGGAAAATGCTGTTGCCGTTAGGTGCGGTGAACAACCGTCCGTTCACGCCATTTTGGGTGGTCCAGGTATTAGTGGTGTTGTTGATAAGTTCCTGCCATTCTTCTATGGTAGGCATGCGCCAACCTGTGCCCCAATAGACTGAGGCTGCATCGTCCCCTGATGCCAGAACGGTCAAGTTGTCAGTAAAGCCGTTGTAGCCATAATCAGCCTTGTTGCAGTATTTGGTCAGAGTGGTGTCACTGCCCATACAGTATTGGTAGGTGGTCCAGTTATAAGTATCCTTGGTTTGCGTTTCACCCCAGGCGAAGTATTCGCCGTAATCTTCGGGTGCGTTTGCGCCAATGTTGCAGGTGGCCCACCGCATGCCGCTTGGCAGACCAAGGTCGACATACTCATGGCTGCTGACACCGGTGTAACTGAAGTTGGCAACAAGGGTTCTGTCGCCTGTCACCGTGAAGCTATAACTGGCATTTGTTGAGACTTGGTTCCCATTCTCCGTCCAATTGTTGAAGGTATAATCCGTATTGGCAGTAGCCGTAAGCGAACAGGTCTGCCCTTCTTGGAAACTGCCGGCACCTGTTACCGTACCGCCAGCCACAGGAGCAGCAGAGGCCGAGATGGTGTATTGTGTGTACATGCCTGCTACTGTCTTGGTTAGACGGTTGCCGACTGCATCGTAGGTGTATTGCACTACTGCTCCGTTGGCAAAAGTCACCTTAGTCAAACGGTTCAGGTTGTCGTATTCGTAGGTGTTGACTGACTGGGCATACAGGCCACTAGCGCTCATAAACAATGCAGCGAAGAGCAGGAACAACACGCGATTGATTCTGGATATGTTTGAATTATTCATGATTTCTATGTTTTATAGGGTTATAGTGTATAATAGTTCTTCCAATCGGATTGGGCCTTATTATATTTTTTTACACCTGATCGTGCAGAGATGTAACCGGCCACTCCTCCTATTACGCCGCCAATAACAGCACCAACTGCTGTCCCTACGCCAGGAATAACACTTCCTATGGCAGCGCCTAACATGGCTCCACCAAGAGCACCTCCTCCTACTCCAACGCCATAAGCTGCTCCTTTTTTACCTTTGGCTCCTAACTTATGAGCCCAAATACACGAACCGGTTGCAATGGCAGCTCCAGCAACTCCAACGGCAACAGTGGTTCCTATAGAACCTCCAATTCCTACTGCTGCTTTGCCTCCTGCTGTTTTTGCTCCAACTGTTGCAGCCGCTTTTGTCCCTTCTGAAGCCAAAGCCTTGTCTAGAAGTATTTCAGCCTCTTTGCCTGCTACTTTCTGGGCTGCATCACCCAAGGCTCTTGCCTTAGCCGCTGCAGCAATATTTGAAACAGTTGAAGCGCCTGAAGTTACGCCATTATAAATCTCAAAACCTCCTCCCAACACCTCACTAAACAGGTTGCCACTGGGGTCAATGTTGCAAATCGGGTTGTTACCGGCATAAGGATACAAATTAACATTCCAAATGGGATCTTCGCTCAAAAAGCGTCCAATGCTTTCATCGTAATAACGTGCTCTCATATAAACCAGTCCTTCAGTTTCGTACATGACTCCGAACTGGCCGATGTATTGGAAGGGATTAGCGTCGCTTTCCTCCGATTGTAAAACCTTGCCGAAATCGTCATATTGGTATTTGTGCGTGACATTGGCTGAGGTCGAAGCATCCGTCATGGCAACTGTGCTGCCACGATAATCGTATACGTAATAGTTTGTTTCGTTGGATGCGTTGATACGGGAAATAAGTCCGTTTGCGCCATAAATGTAGTATATGGTCCCCGATCCCCCTGTTTCCATCAATACATTGCCGTTGCCGTTAATAATGTCAAGCACATAATTCTTGGTTACTCCGTTTTTAGTCGCCGAACGGCGGTATCCATAACCGTCATATGAATAGGATGCTGTGAAATCACCGCTTACCCCACTCAGGTTGTTCTTAGCGTCGTATGTGTAATTCCGTCCAGTACGCGACGTGACATTTCCGTTGTTGTCATAGTTGAAGGAGATACTGCCTACAGAAAGGAGTTGGTTAGCATTGTTGTACGAATAACTGAGATTTTCGGAAGGTATATTGGGATAGTTTTCGAAAGGCTCAGAAATGGATTCTTGGGTATGGCTGCCAATATTATTCAGTGTGTAATCATAGCTGGCAATAGTGGTTCCGTTGCCGTTGTTACGCCTCGTTGTCTGGCTGGTGCAGCGACCCGAATTGTCATATCCGAAGGTGGTGCGGACATTGTTGGGATATTGGTAATAATTCAACTGTCCGTCATTACGGTACGAGTAGGTCGTGGTGGCATTGTTCCAGTCTTTCACACTCGTCATCCGGTTCAAGGCGTCGTAGGTGTAGGTTACCGTCTTGTTGCCTGGATAGGTAATGCTAATAATGTTGCCGTTGTTGTCGTATGCATACGAGACTGTGTTCCCATCGTAGGCAACGGAGGTGACTCTACTTAACGCGTCGTAGGTGTATTGAATGGTCTTGCTGTCCTTGGTCACTGAAACAAGTTGGCCTTTATTATTGTAGGAATAAGTGGCATAGCCATCGCTCAACAAATTGCCAGAGTCATTGTAAGTGTAGTTGAAAACATGACCGTTCGGGTCAGTGTAGGTCTTCAAGGTGCCGTCCGTATTGTACGCATAGTTCTTGGTGGCATTTTGGAAAGTAACGGCGGTAAGAAAATCATTGTTGTCATAGGTCATCAATGTGGAGTAACCTTTGGCGTTGGTGATTTGGGTCACATTGTCGTTGGCATCAAAAACGTATGTGGTCACGTTGTTCAAGGCATCCGTCTCAGTAAGCACATTGTCATTGGCATCGTAGGTGTAACTTGTCTGATTACCTTCCATGTCGGTCTTGCTGACAACACGACTGACACCATCATAAGTGAATGATCCCGTTAAGTTCATGGCGGGAATTGCGATGTTTGTGACATTGCCGTAATTGTCGTATTGATAGGTTGTTGTCACACCCATCGGGTTGGTCACTTGAGTTGGACTGCCTTGGCTGTTATTAGTATAGGTTGTTGTGTTGCCAAGCGCATCCTCAATGCTGGTCAGGTTGCCGTTGGTGTAATAATAATGGGTGGTGTTGTTATTGGCATCTGTAAAGGATGTGATATCGTTGTTTGAATTGTAAGTAAATGAAGTGGTAATCGTTTGTCCACCCGCCGAAGTGGTGGCTTCGGTCAACATGCCCTTGTCGGAATAGGTATACGATATTTGAGTGTTCGTCTTGTTATCAATCATTTGCGACACCAACGAAGCATGCGACGAGTTGTTGTAGGAGAAAGAAATATCCTTGTTGTTGCTGTCTTGTAGCCTTGTGATTCTGCTATCAGCATTCATTGTGTAAGTGGTAACGATGCTTTGGCTACCATCTACAGGTTGAGTTACTGTCGAAGTCGTGCTGCCGTTTTGATAGCTTGGTGTGATAGAGACCGTGGTGGGAATACCGTTGTTATACTTTGTACTAGTCAGTTTACGCTGCTGGTAGTTGTTATACACTTTATTACCACGAGGCAGGGTGATCTCTTTCATTAGACCTTTCTCAAAGTACATAGTGCCATAACTGAACGAGGTGGTCTGATTCTTGGCATCCTTGAGCGAGCTCAGTTGACCGTCGCCGTCGTAGTAGAAATACACCTGCCTATTAATCGGGTCTTTCACGGACGAGAGCAAGTCAGTGCCTGAATCGTAGTAGAAGTTGAGCGTTCGGCCAAGTGTTGAGACGGAAGATATTCTGTAATGGCTGTTGCCGTAGGAATAAGTGATGTCGATGGCGTTGTTGTTACGGTCCTTGATCTGAGTCAGGTAATAGATGCCATCTGAGGTGGATTTGCGTTCAAAGGTATAGCTGACCTGATCTGTCGCTTTAAGGATGTACTTGTTGCTGCCAGAAGTGGTCAATTCATAATAGTTGCCTTCGGTGAGCGAGGTCATGGTTCCGTTGACGTTGGTATATATCAGCAAAGCACCATCCTTCATGTGAAACACGTAGACGGAATTGTTGTTGTATGTATCCATGATGATGTTCATGTACATGTCGTAAGTATGCGTCCAGGCCTTTCCAAGCGGTTGTACGGGATACAAGTCAGCAGGCATCTCGGTGAGGTAGGAGTTGTATGCAACACCAAAGTCGAGGTCCATGTAGCCAGAGATTGCAAAGAAGTTCTTCTCGTAGTAGTTGAAGTTGCCGTACTCCACGCCGCGCATGGCGTTCACCACCTCGGGGCTGAGGTTGGCAGGGATGAAGAAGTCCGACGTGGCTGGGCTCTCGGTGTTCACCGGCGTAGGCTTCGTGATGTTGCTGTTGGACAGGATCCTATACAGATACAGGAACGCCTCGCCTCTGGTGCAGTAATCATCAGGACGGAAATGGGTGGTCTGCACGATGTTGAGGTTGTAGGCCTTCTGGGCGTAGCCCCAGAAACCGCTGTTGGCGTATCCCGATGGGCCGAAATCGTCAAACACGTTGGTGCCGCTTGTCAAAGGTGCAATGTTGAAGGTCTCCAG
>JAEEGL016380763.1_pt1 | contig 13435 bp, 13 predicted proteins | sample 9134231 | NCBI WGS metagenome assembly JAEEGL01 (sample SAMN16246548, study PRJNA631951) | gut metagenome | biome: gut microbiome; feature: rumen; material: fiber-attached | host: Bos | place: Iran: Karaj | collected 2018-10 | reverse complement strand
TCCTGTCTACAACGTGGAGAAATACGTCCGGGCGTGCCTCGAAAGCATATTCCGGCAGGGGCTTGACGAAGACCGATTTGAGGTCATCATCGTCAACGACGGCACCCGCGACCGTAGCATGGAGATGATTGCCGACATCATCGGCCAGCACCGGAACATCGTTGTCATTACCCAAGAGAACCAAGGGCTTTCCATTGCCCGCAATAACGCCCTCGCACGAGCTACAGGAGAGTATATCCTTATGCTTGACTCTGACGACTTGCTGATTGACGACAGCCTGGCACCACTTCTAGATTTGGCATTAACGACAAAGGCGGATATAGTGGTGGCGGATTTCCTCACCATGAACGATGAACAAATAGCTAATTACAACAGCAGCCCCCAAAACGACATAACCGTCAAGGAAAAGACTGGCGCACAGCTCTTGACAGAAGATTTGAACCCGCAGGAATGCTACGTCTGGCGGTCGTTATTCCGAAGGGAGTTCATCACCGATAACCACATTGGCTTTCTTCCTGGCGTGTGTTACCAAGACGTTCCATTCACCCATGAGTGTTACCTGAAAGCAAACAGGTGTATCAGGACAAACCGCCTGTTGAATCTGTATAGAAGAGGAAGAGAAGGGGCCGCAACATCTTCCTATGACATAAAAAAAGGAAAAGATTTCTGTAAGGTAATAGCCCATACATGGAAATTGACAAAACTTGATAATCCTCCACATATACAGCGTAAACTGAAGGATGATATCTTCACCTCCTTTTCCAGGATGGTGTTCCAGACAAGACTCTTGGAGAAAAGAGGCGACAGGCTGCAGGTCATTGACTGCATGAAGCAATCTGCCCCAGACCTCGCATTCACCAATGGATTCCGACAGAAAGCCTATACATTCATGTATAGATATATGCCCCACAGCCTCACCGACTTACGATACCTGTACAGAAAGGTTTTTGAAGAGGGTATCAATCCTTATTGTCATCACATTCTAAAGAGAAGGTAAACCATGAAAATTGTGTATGTTTTAAACGACATCGGCTCTCAAGGTGGCGGAATAAAGATCATCATTGAGAAAGCCAACTTCATGGCCGAACAATTTGGATATGACGTAAGCATTGTCAGCTGGAGCAAATGTCCTGACAAGATTTTCTATCACGTGTCAGACAAAGTCAAGAAAGTATATCTTGATGTTCCTTATTACTCGCAATACCATTACAAGTATCCGATGCGCCTATGGAAGAAACACGTTTTGAACAAGAACCTTAAAGACCGGCTCAATCATGCCGTTCAACAAATAGATCCGGACCTACTCATCTGTTTGAGTGTTCAAAAGGCAGACATGGTCTCCACCCTGAAATGCCGTGCAAAGAAAATAGTAGAATGTCATGAAGCACGTTTTTTCATGACGTCACGCATTTGGAATCAATCAATACTGACTTATGGCATCAACAAATTCTATTCAATGCTGTATTTCAGAACCATTGAAAAGAATGCCGACATGGTCGTCGCTTTGACAGATGGTGCTAAGCAATTATGGCATAAGGCAAAGCGGGTGGAAGTCATCCCCGATTTCTCGTCAATGACCATCAAAGGCTATAGCGATTGCAAGAACAAAAGAATAATAGCGGTTGGCCGGCTTAGCAAGGAAAAGGGATTTGAAAGACTGTTGGATATCTGGAAGATTGTTTCACAGAAATTCCCGGAATGGCAATTAGACATCTTTGGAGACGGAGTACTAAAAGACACACTGACAAAGAAAGCCGAGTCAGACAATATCAGGAGAGTTACTTTACACGGTGCCCAAAATGACATAAGCCCGGAATATGCTTTAAGCTCCATTTGCGTTGTCACCTCCTATTTCGAGGGATTCTCACTCGTCTTGCTTGAGGCTCTCATGCATGGTGTTCCATGTGTGGCTTTTGACTGTCCCTTTGGTCCAAGAAGCATCATTGAGGACGGGAAATGCGGTTTCCTGATTGAAGAAGGTAATAATGCGCTATTTGCAGAAAAGCTGTGTGCGCTTATTGAGAACGAACAATTACGCCAGCATTTTTCAGAAGCTGCCCTTGAACGGGCAAAACATTTCGACATCGAAACAATCATGAATCGATGGAAGAAACTTTTTGAAAATCTTATTGCTGAATAATCACGAACAATAATAATTATAAAAATGGAAGGACCGAAAATTGATTTCGTTGTATTATGGTTAGACTCTGCTGACCCTGAATGGCAAAAGTCACTTGCCCAATATAGTCCCAACGCAAAAGGACGCAAAGAAAATGCACGTTTCCGAGATATGGGTGTTTTTCAGTATTGGTTTCGGGCTGTAGAAAAGTATGCACCATGGGTCAATAAGGTGTTCTTGATTACCAACGGTAAATTCCCAGACTGGATTAACAAGAATCATCCAAAACTTGAGTTGGTTAAACATGAAGATTTCATGCCAAAAGATAAATTACCGGCATTCAACTCTGATTTCATTGAAATCTGCATACATAAGATAAAAGAGCTTTCCGAGTATTTTGTATTCTTCAACGATGATATGTTTCTCAATGCCCCCATTGAGCCTGATTACTATTTTAAGAACGGACTGCCATGTGATTTAAACAAAGAAACCTATTTCAATGTACCAATCTATACTCCAGAAGACCAATTTGGAATCTACCCTGTTATGCTTGCTGATATAGGCATCATCAATAGTCAGTTCAGAAGATGGAATACTGTGCGTCAATCACCCAGACGTTGGTTTGGCTGGCATCTCGGAATAAAGGGACTCATCATGAGTTGTTTACTTTCACGGCAGAGACTTTTTGTCGGCTTTTCTAATTATCACATCGAGCAAGCCTTTTTAAAATCAATCATTGCAGAGGTATGGGAAAAAGAACCTGGATTTATGTATGACAGTTGTACAAGATTCAGAGAAGATCTTAAAGCCAATCAATATCTCTTCCGCTATTGGCAATTTGCTAAAAACATGTTTTACCCGATGAAAAGAAATGGTACTTATAAAACGCTTGGAAAGGACATGTTAGATAAAATTGAAATAATTCTTCAAGAAGAGAAATACAAATCTATCTGTATAAATGATAGCCCACTCTGCACTGACGAAGATTTCGAATACATTTACAGTCATTTGCATAGAATATTCGAAAATAAATTTCCACAAAAATCATCGTTTGAAATATAATAGTCTATCATTACATTTGCTATAATTATGAAAGAACTACAAATTGATTTTGTTGTAACTTGGTTAGATTCTTCCGACCCCGAATGGAAGAAGTCGTTAGCATTATATAGTCCGAACTCCAAAGGCCGTACAGAAAAAGCCCGATTCCGCAACACGGATTTCTTCATATATTGGTTTCGGGCTGTGGAAAGGTATGCGCCATGGGTACACAAAGTGTATTTGGTGACTAACGGCAAATTCCCTGACTGGATCAATAAAGACTGCCCCAAGCTAGAACTTGTCAAACACGCAGACTTTATTCCTGAAGAGTTCCTGCCAACATTCAATTGCCGTACAATAGAACTTCATTTACACAATATAAAAGGACTCTCGGAACATTTTGTCTATTTCAACGATGATATGCTCCTGAACTCACCTGTTAAACCGGAGTATTATTTCAGGGATGGTCTCCCATGCGACATTAACCATGAAACATTCTTCAATGTACCGATATACACAAAAAAAGATAAATACGGTAATTATATGTCTATGCTTGCAGACATTGGTATTATCAATAGCCACTTCAACAGAAAAAATGTATTCCGTCAATCTCCTAAACGGTGGCTTGGCCCACATCTCGGAATAAAAGGAATTTTCGTGAGTTGCATATTGTTGAATAAAAGATTGTTTATCGGCTTTTCTAATTATCATACAGAACAGACATTTCTGAAGTCCACATATGAAGAATTGTGGAAGAAAGAGCCAGAGATATTAAATGCTGCTTGCACAAGATTCCGAGAAGACAATACTGTCAACAATTATCTATTCCGCTATTGGCAACTCGCTAAAAACCTCTTTTACCCTATGAGGAGAAACAGTGCATTCTTTTTCCTCATAAAGAGAGATGTTGTTGAGAGCATTGAGAAGGCACTCAAACAAGAGAAATATATTTCTATCTGTCTGAATGATGATGCTCTCTGTACTGATGAGGACTTTATTTACATCAATAAAAAGTTACAGCAACTATTTGAAAAGAAATTCCCCCAGAACTCGATGTTTGAGATATAAGACAGTAAGCCCCCAAAAGGCTTACTGCCTGAATCTCCACGGCATCAGCAACTTCTCTGCCTGCCGTACGAATGGCAATCCGAAGACCTTGACCAGGAAAGCACGTGTGCGGTAGTAGGCCTTAGCCTTGGGAGAGAACCATGAGTTCTGATAATGATGGATGGCATAAGTATACGGCGTAATCTCAACTTCACGTGAGTCGAACACCTTCGGAGAGAAAAACACGTCGTTGAACTCCAACACCTCGCTCTGCATATCCAACTTACGGATATTCAGACTGTCTTCCAAGGACAGGACACGCACAGGCTTCAGTTTCTGAATCTGTTCGACCATAATCTCTGGCAGTTTCTTGATATCGAGACTGCCATCTCCCTTGACAAACGAGCGATCCTGATAGTAATCCAGACACTGCTTCACCCAATCGCAACCTTTCTCGGCACCTATGACGGCAGCCTCCGGCGTCTGAGCCTTCTCTGCGCCCACGAAGTACGGAAGATCCAAGAATTCGTCAAAGTCTTTCAGTACCTCCACATCGGAATCCAGATAGATACCACCATGATGGTAGAGTGCATAGAAACGGATATAGTCGGCTGCGAAAGCGTATTTCTTATTCTCAAAAGCCTGACGCACCCAGACGGACGAGTTCAAGTCGAAACGCTTGGTGTCCCACAACATCACCTCGTAATCGGGCAGAAACTTCTTCCACGACTCTAAACACTTGGCAATCTTCGGTGGATAGGAATCACCGCTCAGCCAGCAGAGATGTATTATCTTTGGTATCATACTATGCTTTTTTGTTAATTAAATTGTCATCACTGTCTTCGTAATGATCCTTCTTGAAGAAAATGCGAGAGAGGCCCTTGCCCTGTATCCTGACATGTTCAACGAAACTCTGCCACATAGACTGGTTGCCAATCGTGCCATACCCCGTGATGGCTCGGCAACGGCGGTCGCGGACAAACTTGATCTTTCCGTACTTCTTCAGCGAGAGGGCCATAGAACCGTCTTCACCACGAATGATATCCACACGGTACTCTTCTTTCCGGCCATAATCGGCATTATAGGCAAATACCAGGCCACGAACGCTTAACTCAGGCCGTTTGAAGTGCTGAATCCACAGGAAGAGGTCGCGACACATCTCGAAAAGTTTCAGCCCTAACTTGCTATGGTTAGCGTCAGGGAAATAGCTCCAGGTAGCCGAAACAGCAACCACACCTGGCTTCATCAACTGTTCGAGCATCAACTCATAATACATCGGAGGGTAAATCGTGTCACTATCCACATCGAAATAGTACTTACCCCGGGCATGTTGCAATCCACAACGGCGGGCATAGCCGCAGGAATGTTGGTACTCCGTATAATAAGGAATGCCTGATTTCTCATAGATTTCCGCTGTACGATCCTTGGAGTCGTTGTCGACACCGATAATCTCTACCGGGTATTTGCACCTGATCTCGCTGATAGCCCACAGACAAGCCTGCAGATGGGTTTCCTCATTATAGCCTATCACCACAATCGAAGCTATCGGATTGTCGCTCTGCAAGGCGGCAAGCCGCTGGCGTGTTCCATCGATTATCTCCTGTGGAACCTCACTGAATGGTTTTCCATAAACGGAAAGGTATTTATCGTACCATTTAGCCATATTTCTATCCGATTTCTTTCAGACGGCGAAGATAAACATTTTCTGTCAATCTTCCAAATTTTACAGTAACTTTTTGTATTTTCCCATACACCAGACAACCGCGAGGCATAATGGTGCAGGTAGTCTGCCCAGCAGATAAAAAGCAAGATTTCTCAGACGGGACTGACGGAAAGAGCATATCTGACGGAAAGAGGCCGTATGCGACAATGCGGCCTTCATCTCAGCAGCAGAAACGGCAGGGACAATGCTTTTCCTCCTTTTCAGGATATTGCAGACGACATAGAAGTCGGTCATCGCAATGCTAAGACAGCGATTGGGATAATACGACTTATCGCATAATGCTGAGGATGTGTGTTTCAGGTGCTCAATGGAACGGATATTCCCGACAATCTCCTCTTTCGTAATCTGAGTCCTGTGATGGTAGTGTGACAACGAGTCCTCACGACATAGATAGGTATAGGTCATATCAGGCAGCAGGACTGCCCGGCTAACCATTGTCACCAGATCGAAAGTAAACACCAGGTCTTCCCAATAGTTGGCAGCAATAAACAGGTGATGATGGTCACGCAAGACGGAAGTCTTCACCAGGTAATTACACGCTGAAGCCTGTATGCCGCCATACTTATGGTAAGCATACTCTGCCAACCTGCCCTCGCCTAACAGCTGCAAGGAGGGATACTGACAAGCGACATGCTTGCCCGAGAGTTCAATCTTCTCATAGGAACCGAATGCAATCTCTGCATCGTACTGACGGACGGCCTGCATCAGAAGCTCAACGACATTCTCGGTAATGACATCATCGGAGTCCATAAAGAAGAGATAGTCGCCACGGGCTTCGTCGATAATCTGATTACGAGATGCTGAAACGCCTTGGTTCCTATCGTGGGAGATGATGCGCATAGCCGCCCCCCTGGGATGTGTCTGCTGGATTTCCTGCATGATGGCCAGCGAGTTGTCACCACCAGCATCGTCAACCAGCAGAAACTCTATCGAGGGATAAGTCTGTGCCAAAGCCGACGCCAGCGTCCTGCGCAGAAATGCGTCAGAACGGTACACAGGAATGCCTATCGTCACATCATACTTCATGAGTCTGTATCAGTTCGTCAAATAATGATTTCCATTGCTGGCCAATCTGCTCCATACCATATTGATGAGACTTCAACCGGCCGTTATCACCCATTCGCTTACGCAAATCCTTATCTTTTGCCAACTTGATGATACGGTTGGCAAAGAAACGGATATCGAACGTAGGAATCAGGTAGCCGTCAACCTCGTCTGTAATAATAGAGCGAGGCCCGTTCTCACAATCGAACGACACTACCGGCAGGCCACAGGCCATAGCCTCGACAATCACCAATCCGAAACCCTCGGAACGGGACGGATGGACAAAGATGGAACTCTTGTAATACTCGTCCTCTACATCGGTAATATTGTCGTTAAGATGGCAACGGCTCTTGTCAATAGAGAGGTCGTCCATCATTTTCAAATAGGACGTTCTGTCACCCGGTCCATAGACATCCAACTGCCAGTCTGGGCACGCTTTCTCCACAAGAGACCACACCCTTAACAGCAAATCATGACCTTTCTCATCCGAATAACGGCCTACAGCAATGACACGATGTCTGTCAGAGGACACATGACTGCTCACATCGATAGTCAGCGGATCGGGAATCATACGGACATTATCCAATTCCGGCCAGTCGTGGACGGCGCTGTCTGTCAATACGACAAACTTATCCAATTTCCTTACTTGACCGACAATATCCTTCTTCCACAGGAAGGAGAAAAACCATTTGATAAAATATGAATTACTATCTATAAACCGACGGTAGTACGAACGGCTCTGATGCAGTTCGCCAATCTTACGGCTGCCGTCATGGATGCCGTTGATGAAGTTAATCTCGCGACGTAAAGTACTGATCGTAAAGTCGGGCCTGATCCTTAACAGCTCGCTCTTCAGCAGCTTCTTATACTTCCTTTGCTTCTTACAATACAAGAAGAATTTCTTATAGAGGGGTTTGTTCCACAACTCCTCAAAAGCCAATCCAAGGTTAACGACCTTCACCTTTTCCGACAAATGGAAGAAAGAATGGCCACCATTTCCGTCCGTAACGATAATGGTTACCTCGTACCCGAAATGTTCTGCAAAGTAATTAGCCTTCGCAGTAATGACACGCTCTATTCCTCCTGCGGAATAGAGAGCCGGGGTACAATATACAATCTTATACTTCTTCTGTTGAATCATTGCCCAAAAGGTATTGACTGTTTTAATTATCTACAATATGAGCGCAAATGTACTTTCTTTTTTCCAAATATCCAAAAAAAAATGCCACTTTTTTAAAAATTAGCAAATAAAACCGATTTTCTTTTGTTATTTTGGAAAAAAACACTAATTTAGCCAACTAAAAACAACATCTGCAGACATGAAGGCATTATTTCTTATTTTTCACGGCTTCAATCCGAGCAATGGTATCAGCAAAAAGATATCCTATCAGGTGGATGCTCTCAGAGCCTGCGGTATGGAGGTGCATCTGTGTTATATGGACGAGACGACGACCAAGAAACGCATGGTCGACGGTATAACTATTGCTGACTACGGGAATGGGGCGATGAGCAAAATTCTGAAAAGGACAGGATTCGGTTCTATTACAAAATATGCCAAACGGGAACAGATAAAGTTTGTCTACATCCGGTCAAACCATAATGCCAATCCCTTCACAATCCGTATGGTGAGACAGATGAAACGTGCCGGAATGAAAGTGGTCATGGAGATTCCTACCTATCCGTATGATAGCGAATACGAGGCACAAGGCATGAACAGGCGGATTTTCTTCGACAAGATTTTCCGACGCCGTCTGGCAAGACACCTGGATGGTATCGTCACCTTCTCTGACGCCAAAGAGATTTTCGGACAAAGGGCCATCAACATCTCCAACGGCATCGATTTCGACAGCGTTCAGATGAAGAGTTCGCTGAACGACACGTCTAAAGAACTGAATCTTATTGGCGTAGCCGAGATTCACAAGTGGCACGGTTTTGACAGACTCGTCAAAGGTATGGCAGACTACTACTCCCAGCCACAAGACTATATTGTCAAGTTCCATGTCGTGGGTTATTTCTTTTCAAATGAAGTGGAAGCTGAGTTCCGCAGAATCGTTGCCGACAACCATATGGAGCCATACATTATTATATATGGTAAGAAACATGGCAAGGAGTTAGACGATATCTTCAACCTGTGCGACTTCGGTATTGGCAGTTTGGGGCGCCATCGGGTGGGCATCCAGAAGATAAAAACACTAAAGAACAGGGAATATGCCGCACGCGGCATTCCTTTCGTATATTCAGAGACCGACAGCGACTTCGACGAGAGGCCTTACGTCCTGAAGCTCCCTGCCGACGAAACACCGGCGGACATCCATCAGATTATCGCGTTCTACCGTCAGTTGTCAATGAGCGCTCTGGAAATCAGAGAGTCTATAAAAGACCTGTCGTGGAAGCACCAGATGAACCAAGTCATTAACAGTGTATTGGAATGAAGAAAAGAATTTGCTTTTTAATCGATAGCATTTTCAGCATCGGCGGCGTACAACGGGTTTCTGCCGTCATTGCAAGCGCCTTGAGCAGGGAATACGATGTGACCTTCGTCACCTTCGACACCCCTGAAGCAAAGGACACTTCATTATACGGTTTAAAGGACGCACCCATTCACTACCGTTTTTTCTCGTACCCAAAGATTTCCAAAGCAGAAAGAAACATCTGCAAGGCATTCAGCTGGGCGTACATGAAGCTGCAGCCTCAGTCACGGTGGACATCAAAACTGTACGGCTACAGTTCCTTTCCACCCACATTGAGAAAGTCACTCACCAAAGAACTGCAGGACGGGCATTACGATGTCATCATCGGTGTTCACGCCCCGCTTGCTGGAAGGCTTGCCACGATGAGCAAAGAACTGAAAGGCGTCAAGACCATCGGTTGGATACATAACTCGTTTGAGGCTATCTTCGGTAAGAAATACCTTTATTTGGGGTTCGTGCGCAAACGTCATTATGTCTATCAGTTCCAGCGACTGGATCACTGTGTGGTTCTCTGTCAGCATGATGCCGACTCGTACGCTGCTTACGACAGCCACTGCAAGCCCACCGTCATCTACAATCCGCTGACACTAAAGCCTGGTACTCCCTCTGAAGGCAATTCCAAGCATTTCTTAGCCGTCGGACGGTTCTCGCCCCAGCATAAAGGGTTTGACTTGTTGATAGAAGCCTTCCATCTCTTTTCCGAAAAAGACAAAGAATGGAAACTCGATATTGTTGGCGAAGGACGTGAGGAGGAGATGTATCGTGAACTCATCAGGAAATACCACTTAGAGGAAAGGGTTATCATTCATCCGTTTACGACCAACATCCAGGAATACTATTCACGAGCCCAGGTCTACGTCCTGAGTTCCCGTTGGGAGGGGTTCGGTCTGGTGCTTGTCGAAGCAATGGCTCACGGACTGCCGGTAGTATCGTCAGACCTGCCCACCAGCGTGGAGATTATGGGCGACTTCGGCCTCTACTTCAAAAGTCAGGATATTCAGGAGTTGGCCAAGAGACTGGAAGACGCCACCCGACTGGACTGGCCAGCGAAATCAGAGGAGGCACTGAAGATTGCCACCAAGTTTGATATAGAAAGCATCACAGCCCAATGGAGGGCTTTGATTGATTAATACGATTCAAGGACATGAATACAGAAGATGTAAGACAAGGACTAAAATCGAGTCCGCGGATGAAACGGCTGCTGGACTACCTGATTATGAACCAGCGTGACGCCCGCCCCAGATGGTACATACGACTGCTGGCCCCCCTCTACCAGCATCGTGGCCGAGGCTCGAAAATCTATGGCAGCGTGAGGATGGATACTCCACCCTACCGCCGTTTCTCGCTGGGACGGCAGAGTGTCATTGAGTCATACTGTTGCATCAATAACGCCGTCGGCGATGTTGTCATTGGCGATGACACACGTGTCGGCATTCATAACACCATCATCGGCCCTGTTATCATCGGCAGCCACGTCAACCTGGCACAGGGCATCACCGTCACCGCCCTGAACCACAACTTCGACAACAGCGACAAGCGTATCGACGAGCAAGGAGTGTCTACCTCTCAGGTCGTCATTGGCGACGACGTGTGGATAGGCGCCAACGCCGTCGTGCTGCCAGGCGTCACCATCGGTACACACAGCATCGTGGCGGCTGGTGCCGTTGTCACGAAAGACGTTCCACCTCACTCACTGGTGGCTGGTGTCCCCGCTAAAATCATCAAGAAGATATGAAAATAGGTATCGAGGCACAACGCATTTTCCGCGAGAACAAGCACGGCATGGACTATGTGGTGCTACAGGAGATTCTGGAATTGCAGAAGATTGATCACAAGAACGAGTATTTCGTCTTTGTCGCTCCAGGCACCGACCGCTGTGTCGAGGACACGCATAACGTCCACGTCATTGAAGTAGGAGGCAATTTCTACCCCTATTGGGAACAGCATACACTTCCAAAGGCTGCATCCGAGGCTGGCGTCGAGATACTCCACTGCACCAGCAACACAGCCCCCATACGCTGTGACATCCCTCTCATCCTGACTCTTCACGACATCATTTTCCTGGAACCTCGCGACAAACGTAATCGTTCGCTCTATCAGAACATGGGGTGGCTTTACCGCCGGTTTGTGGTGCCGAGGATTCTCAAGAAGTGCCGCCGCATCATCACCGTCTCAGAGTTTGAAAAGGCCAATATCATCAGCAAGCTCGGATTGCCTGAGAAGCAGGTGGCGATGATCTACAATGGTTACAACAAGTGGTTCCGCCCATTGGAAGATACCGATTGCGTCTATGTCAAGTACATGACAGAACGCGGCTATCTTTTCTTCCTCGGCAATACCGACCCGAAGAAGAACACCGAACGCACGCTCATTGCCTATTCCAAGTATCTGGAACGCTCGGCCGTAAAAAGAAAACTGCTGATGGCCGACCTTGACCGCCAATATCTTGACGACATCATCAGCCGTAACCATATAGAGAACATCCGTCCCATGATCGAGATGCCCGGCTATATCGTCAACACCGACCTGCCATACGTCTACAACGGAGCATTTGCCTTCCTCTACACCTCGCTACGCGAGAGTTTCGGAATACCGCTTCTTGAGGCTATGGCCTGCGGTACACCCGTCATTACCAGCAACACGTCATCGATGCCTGAGATTGGTGGCAAAGATGCCATTCTGGTCAATCCTGAGAGTGCCGACGACATCTGTGAGCAACTGCTTAGACTTGAGAACGACGAGGCGTTCTACCAGCAACAGGTACAACTGGGATTACGACGTGCAAAGGAATTCTCTTGGGAATTTACGGCTGAGCAACTGCTCAGTCTCTACGAAATGGTCTATAGGGAAATAAAAGCCTAATCAAACAAGCTGAGCGAGAAATCCTGTTGGGGTTTCTCGTTCTCCGTTTCTTCTGCTGCGTTCTGCTCGCGGAACTTCAGCATCAGCTGACGTGCATCAGCGTTGTTCTGCGTATTCAGACGGTAGTAGCCGCGACGCTCCGTCCGCTCAATAAGCGACTGCTGCGACTTGGAGTTCCTCAGCAGGAACTGCTGTACGTAACTGTGAATCTCCTGTATGTCTGGCTGCGCGAACAACGTATTATTAAGGTTATAGACGTGCTTGGCCAACTGCTGCACACCTATCCCCTGCTGTCCTACGTCGGTCAGTATCTGTAGTATCTGCTTATCGTACGTCATCTATCAAAAAAAGGCCGGTAACCATATTACCGACCTTTTTCTATCATTGCATTGTTGATTAGGCCAAAGTCACCTTTTCGTCAGCGTTAGCCAGCTTACCCTCTTTGAAGAGCCAGCCGAGACCCAGCAGAGTCTCCTCCTCAGAAATCTTTGCAGCCTTAGCAATCTCCTTAACGGTGAGAGCCTTCTCTGCTGCTGCCAGAGCCTGATAAACATCTCCTGCCTTGAAGCCAGCGTTCTCAGCGTTCACTACGAGCGTAGCCTTAGCTGCTGCCTTCGTTGCGGTCTTCTTTACTGTTTCCTTCTTAGCTGCTGTAGCCTTAGTCTCAGTAGCCTTCTTTGTTGTTGCTTTCTTTTCTGCCATATTGCTTTAAAAAATATTACACGTGTTAAAGTGAAAACTTTCTTTCTCTTTTTTGATGGTGCAAAGGTACTCTAACTTTTCGTGTAAATTACTGACATTTAGGCTTTTTTAATAATTTCTTAATTATTCTTGATGTAAATCAATTTTCAAATTCAGCTCGTCCAACTGTTTCTGGTCGAGGAAGCCGGGAGCGTCGAGCATGACGTCGCGACCCGAGTTGTTCTTCGGGAAGGCGATGCAGTCGCGGATGCTGTCGAGACCAGCCATGAGCGAGACGAAACGGTCGAGGCCGAAGGCGAGACCGGCGTGAGGGGGTGCGCCGTACTTGAAGGCGTTGATGAGGAAGCCGAACTGTGCCATAGCCTTCTCGGGCGTGAAGCCGAGAATCTGGAACATCTTCTCCTGCAGCTTGCCGTCGTGGATACG
>JAEEGL015094196.1_pt1 | contig 13435 bp, 11 predicted proteins | sample 9134231 | NCBI WGS metagenome assembly JAEEGL01 (sample SAMN16246548, study PRJNA631951) | gut metagenome | biome: gut microbiome; feature: rumen; material: fiber-attached | host: Bos | place: Iran: Karaj | collected 2018-10 | reverse complement strand
TTGTGAGGTCAAGACCTACTACCTTGTCCTGATAACCGACAAATGTAACCTTGATGGCGTATTTTCCTTTCTTTACATTCTGAATCTTGAATGAACCGTTTGTCAGGGTAGATGCTCCAGTCACCATGCTGCTGTCTGGAAGCGAAAGAACTCGTACTGATGCGGAAGGTACACCTGTGGTTGTTCCCTTTTCGATAACTGTTCCGACAATATCATACTTCTGTGCAAAGGACGCAGAACTGATAAGCGTCAGAAGCAATGCTAATGATGCTTTTTTCATTTTTTCTTAGGTGTTGTATGTGATTGTTTATTTTTTCTTTCTTCTTACCTGATACCAGATGTGAGGTTGAATGTTAAGAATCTGAACCAAAAGTGTATTAACTTTTTTGTCCGTATTTTATTCAATTCACGTTTCTTTGACTATCATAATGAAAAAAGTTTAATCTTTTTCATAAATTATTCGTAAAGAATGTGTACTTTTGCAGCAAATACTTTGACTTAGATGAAGGCTATTTATTTGATTTTGCTGCTGATTCCATTGAATATTAGCGCACAACAAGTGAAACTTGACAAATATCCATCCATACCAGAGGAGATGATGGCTGTGTTCTGTGATTATTGCGCACCATTCCATTCTGGTATTGCTAAGGCTTTGCATGGGGGTAGGGGACAGTATATTGGTCAGCTTACTCCAGATAATCATATATACGGCTTTGGTCAATATATTATGGACAACGAGACATCCGTAACTGGATTGTTCCGCATGACTTCATTTATCTTTGGCATCAAGATGGGAACTCACATCGTGAAGGTGGGTTCGGATACACATTATATATCTTATGACCTCACGACGAGTGAACCTATCAGCATCATGAAGGATGGCGAGATTATGTCTATTCCTGAGAGTGCCCGTGGAGTTTACAAGTTCCAGTCGCTCACCTACAAGAGTGGCGACCGCTATGTGGGTGAGACGGTCAACGGTAAGCGTGAGGGATATGGCCTCTACCATTACAAGGATGGCGGTTTCTTCTTTGGCCGTTATCATGAGAACGAACCTTATGGTTATGGTGCGGTATTCACAACCGAAGCAACAATCAAGATTGTGTTACATTAAAAAATATAGGCTGCCAGATTTTGACAGCCTTTTTTTTGCCTGTTTAACGCTTGTTAAACAGATGTTGAATATCTATTAAATGAGTGGCTTATTTGTACAGCCCATTCTCCTTTATATATTCCAACACCTCGGGTGCAAGCCATTGTGTAGGATTATCGCCTTGGCGTAATGAGTTGCGTAGCTCTGTGGAAGAAATGTCGTAAAGCGTAGTATCAACAATCTTTATGGTGGGAGGGAATGAAGATGCGGATTCGTCAAGAGAGAATCCTGGACGATTATAGACGAGGATAGGGTAACGGGCAATTATCTCGTCGTTCTTGTACCACTTGCTGAATCCTTGCCAGTTGTCTGCTCCGATGACAAGGCTGAAAGTATGCTGAGGGAAGGTTGCGGCAATGGCATCAAGTGTCGTAATGGTGTATGAGGGAATGGGAAGATGACTTTCAAAGTCGGAGACGCGAAGTCCCTTGTGTCCCTTGCACGCCAATTCTGCCATACGGAGACGATGCTTGTAGGCGGCAATATCTCCACTCGTCTGTTTCAACGGGTTGAGTGGAGAAACAAGAAGCCACACTTCATCTACCAGCCCTTGATCTACAAGCGACTGTGCCAATGAAGTGTGACCTTTATGTATGGGGTTGAATGACCCTCCGTATAGACCTATTGTCAAGTTGTAATTAGCAATTAATAATTAACGTGTTAGAAACTACATCACATTAAGAACCTGCTCCTTGATTTGCTCAAGCTCGTCCTTCATCTTGACAACGATGTTCTGCATCTCTGCCTGATTGGACTTAGAGCCTGTGGTGTTGATTTCGCGTCCCATCTCCTGTGCGATGAAACCGAGTTTCTTGCCCTGTCCCTTGCCGTCCTTCATGGTCTCAAGGAAGTAGTTGAGATGGTTGGAGAGACGCTGCTTCTCCTCAGAGATGTCGAGCTTCTCGATGTAGTAAATCATCTCCTGCTCAAGGCGGTTCTTGTCATAGTCGCCACCAATATGCTGTTCGAGAGTGTCGAGGAGACGCTGGCGAATCTTCTCTGTGCGTCCTGTCTCGTATGGCTCGATGCTTGCGAGGTATGTACGTATGTTTTCAATCTTTTCTGTAAACTTCTTTGCAAGGGCTTCTCCCTCCTGTTTACGGAATTCAACGAGGGCGTTGATTGCACCTTCAACTACCTGACGTGCAACAACCCACTCTTCTTCTGCGAGTTCTTCTACCTCAGAGCGTGACATAACGTCTGGCATACGGAGGAGTACCTTCATCCATTCGTTGGCTGACTGTACGCCACTCATGTCGAGACCGAGAGAGGCAGACACGTCCTTTATCTGGTTGTAGTATTCGCCTACGAGTTCCTTGTTGATTGTTGATACTGAAGCCACTTCATCCTTCTCAATCCAGAGATTGAAATCTACCTTTCCACGTTCGAGTGCGGTAGAGATGAGTTGACGAACCTCCATTTCTTTCTCACGATAGAGAGGAGCGAGACGAGTGGAAAGGTCGAGAGCCTTGCTGTTAAGCGATTTTATCTCTGCGTGAATTTTCTTTCCGTTATATTCGGCTACGCATTTGCCGTAGCCTGTCATAGACTGAATCATAATGCTAAATCTTAATTTTTATGCAAAAATAGCGATTTTTGTCATTATGCTAACTACAAAACGGTTATTTATTTGTATTTTTGCATCGTATTATGTGTAATTCTATTTAAGATGGCAGTAATTTTACATATTGAGACGGCAACCGACGGCTGTAGCGTAGCTGTCAGTCAGGACGGAGCCACAATATTTCAGATAGACAATTATGATGACATAAAGAATGGCGGTGCCAAGGACACGAACCATTCAAAGAGGTTGGGAGTATTCGTTGATGAGGCTATGTCTTTCACGGACAGTCATGCCATTCCGTTTGATGCGGTAGCCGTAAGCAGCGGTCCAGGTTCATACACAGGCCTCCGCATCGGAGTGTCTATGGCAAAGGGTATCTGCTACGGACAAGACCTCAAGCTTATCTCCATTCCAACACTCAAGGTACTCTGTGTACCTGTTCTCCTCAAGCATGATGACCTCCCAGAGGATGCACTCGTATGTCCAATGCTTGATGCACGAAGGATGGAGGTCTATACAGCACTCTACACAAGGGCACTCAAGCCAGTCATCGACACTTGTGCCAAGGTCATAGACGAGAATTCATTCAAGGAAGAACTCGACAAGCACCCAATATATTTCTTCGGCAACGGAGCTGAGAAGTGCAAGGCTGTTATCAATCATCCAAATGCCCACTTCCTTGACGGAGTGGAGCTTCATGCCAAGAACATGGCGCCATTGGCTGAGAAGAAATTCCTCAACGAGGAGTTTGAGGATGTGGCTTACTTCGAGCCTTTCTACCTCAAGGAGTTCGTGGCAACAAAGGCAAAGAGCCTGCTGTAAAGTTAAAAGTTAAAAATTAAAAGTTTAAAAGTTGAGAGAAAGACAAAATAGTATCGAAAATGCCCTACTTTGAAGTAGTGACTAAGTACTGACTAAGTAGTGACTCATATGAGACATATATGAGACTCTCATAAATGTCAAGAAAGTATTAACGGTACGATTGTGGAAAGACATCGGCTGTTCTGCCTAAAGAGTAAAGTCTATAAACTCTAAACGATAAACAATAGATAAACAATAAACGCAAAACGTTGAATGAGAGATATCGAATCATTACATAAGGAACTTGACACCGTCAAGGATTACAATACAAGTCGTGAGCCCCTCCAGATGTCGGAGTATGGTCGCAGCATCCAGGAGATGGTGAACCATTGCAAGACAATCAAGGACAGGGACGAGCGTACCAACTGTGCCTACACCATCGTGGGCATCATGTCAACCATGACGGAGCAGAGCGGTAATGCAGAGGACTTCCAGCAGAAGCTTTGGAACCACCTTGCACGCATCTCTAAATATGAGCTTGACATCGACTACCCAGTAGAGATTGAACGCTATGACGAGGAGCAGAAGATGATGAAGGTCAACTATCCTCAGAAACCAATCCGCCGTCGTCACTACGGAAGAATACTTGAGGACTTGACAAAGAAGATTACCGAGGTGGAAGACCCAGAGGAGCGTGAGGAACTCGCACATCAGGTGGCAAACCAGATGAAGCGAAGCCTTGCATATTGGGACATCGACGTTATGAGCGACAGAAAAGTTGTTGACGACCTTGCAGATTACACAAAGGGTAAGGTTACAATCGACCCAATCAACAATCCTCTCGTTACTGACGGTGAGCTCCTCAGTAACCTCATCTCAACATCAATCACAAAGAAGAAAAAGAAGAAGTAATAAAAGTTTCCAATCCTCTATTGGTGTCTGTCCGAAAGGACATCGAACCTTGTGGAATGGGAGGCTATCTTTTACATGGCTCAATTCATAATAGAAGGCGGACACAAGCTCCACGGAGAGATTGTTCCACAGGGTGCCAAGAATGAGGCACTCGAAGTTTTATCAGCCGTACTCTTGACGGCTGAACCTGTCATAATGAGGAACGTGCCAGACATCCTCGACGTGAACAACCTCATCGACCTCCTGAGCAAGATGGGTGTGAAGGTCATGAGGATTGGCGGCAAGGATTACCAGTTTCAGGCAGACAGCCTCGACATGGATTTCCTCAATAGCGACGAGTTTGTACAGCGATGCAGCCGCCTCCGTGGCTCCATCCTCACACTCGGTCCTCTGCTCGGACGTTTCCACAAGGCTTGCGTGGCTAAGCCAGGAGGCGACCAGATTGGTCGTCGCCGTCTCGACACCCACTTCATAGGCATACAGGAACTGGGGGCTAAGTTTATTCATAATACCGAGAGAGGCGTTTACGAAATTGACGCAAAGGAACTCAAGGGCAAGTATATGCTCCTTGACGAGGCTTCAGTTACAGGTACAGCCAACATCATCATGACTGCCGTACTTGCTGAAGGCACCACTACTATATATAATGCTGCCTGCGAGCCATACATCCAGCAGCTTTGCAAGATGCTCAACCGTATGGGCGCAAAAATCAGCGGTATTGCTTCAAACCTCCTTACCATCGAAGGTGTGAAGGAACTCCACGGATGTGAACACACCATCCTTCCAGATATGATTGAGGTAGGTTCGTTCATCGGTATGGCTGTAATGACAGGTAGCGAGATTACCATCAAGAACGTTTCATACGAGAATCTCGGAATCATCCCTTCCATGTTCCGTCGCCTTGGCGTGAAGATGGAGCTTCGTGGTGATGACCTTTACATCCCTGAGCAGGAGCATTATGAGGTAGAGTCTTTCATGGACGGAAGCATCATGTCGTTTGCCGATGCACCTTGGCCAGGACTTACGCCAGACCTTTTGAGTGTAATCCTCGTCGTGGCAACTCAGGCAAAGGGAAGCGTTCTCATCCATCAGAAGATGTTCGAGAGCCGTCTCTTCTTCGTGGACAAGCTCATCGACATGGGTGCTCAGATAATACTCTGCGACCCACACCGTGCCGTAGTCATCGGTCACGACAACCAGTTCAAGCTTCGTGGCTCACGTATGTCTTCTCCAGATATCCGTGCAGGTATCGCTCTCCTTATTGCCGCCATGAGTGCAAAGGGCACAAGCGTAATCAGCAATATCGAGCAGATTGACCGTGGATACGAGGACATCGAGGGACGACTTAACGCACTCGGAGCAAAGATACAGAGAGTATAGGCCCGCTTCGCGGGAGTTAAGAGTTAAGAATTAAAAGTTAAGAGTTACCCGTCCCAAACATGGAACTCGTGAACTTTAATCTTCAAAACTTAACTTTTAACTTTTAATTTTTAACTTTTAACTCCGAAGGATGGGTCGGGGGGCTTGGCTTCTTTATATGATTAGAAAGGAAGACGTTTATCAGATAGGTAAGATTACCAAGGCACATGGTCTGAATGGAGAGGTAAACTTCAATTTTACGGACGATGTGTTCGACACGGCAGATGTCGATTATCTCATTTGTGAGATTGACGGCATCCTCGTGCCGTTCTTTATTGAGGAATACAGATTCAGGAGTGACACCACGGCACTCGTCAAGTTCGAGGACCTTGACACTTCTGACTCCGTACAGTTCCTCTTGGGATGCGACGTCTATATCGAGAATAAATACGTACAGGAACTTGGCGAGGACGAGGTGTCGCTCAACTATTTCATAGGCTACAAGATGATTGACGGTGACGATAACAGCGAGATTGGAACAATCACAGCTATTGACGATAACACCGAGAACTGGCTCTTCATCGTGGAGCGTCCTGATGGCAGCGAGGTTATGATTCCTGCCCATGAGGAGTTCATCAGCAATATTGACCAGGACAACAAGGTCATGACGATGGACCTGCCAATCGGCTTGCTGGAGTTGTAATCCTTTACCGTTCGCCATCGTGTCCGGAGCGTCAGCCCCGGGAGACAATAATATTAACCACAGGCTACCATCCCCCACAACTGGATAGCCGCCCCCCTCGGGGGTCGGGGGGCTTGTATGAAGAAAAGAATTTGTATATTAGGTTCAACAGGCAGCATAGGTACTCAGGCACTCGACGTGATAGAGCAGCATAGCGACCTCTATGAGGCATACGTGCTTACCGCCTACAATAATGCTGACCTTATTATAGAACAGGCACGAAAATATAATCCAGAGGCAGTCGTTATTGCCAACGAGAAGAATTATGACAAGGTAAAGGACGCTCTCAGCGACCTTCCTATCAAGGTATATGCAGGAGCTAAGGCGCTATGCGACGTGGTACAGGACCAGAACGTGGATATTGTTCTTGCTTCTATGGTAGGCTTCGCAGGTCTTGAGCCAACAATAGCAGCTATCAAGGCAAAGAAGGTCATAGCCCTTGCCAATAAGGAGACACTCGTCGTGGCAGGTGGACTTATAACCAAGCTCGCTAACGAGTATAAGGTACCAATCCTTCCTGTCGATTCAGAGCACTCGGCAATCTTCCAATGTCTCGAGCCAGGCAATAGGATTGACAAGATACTCCTCACATGTAGTGGAGGACCTTTCCGTAAGTTCAACAACGAACAGCTCAAGACCGTCACAAAGGCAGACGCCCTTGCTCATCCTACATGGAACATGGGTGCCAAGATTACCATCGACTCTGCCACGCTCATGAACAAAGGCTTTGAGGTCATCGAGGCAAAGTGGCTCTTTGGAGTAAAGCCTGAGCAGATACAGGTTGTCGTACATCCACAGAGTGTCATCCATTCTGCCGTACAGTTTGAGGACGGAGCGGTTAAGGCACAACTCGGAGTACCAGATATGCGTCTCCCTATCCAGTATGCCTTCTCTTATCCTAAGCGACTCACGCTCAACGGCGACCGTATTGACCTCTTCAAGATGCAGAGCCTCACGTTTGAGGAACCTGACACTAAGCGTTTCCCTTGTCTTGCACTCGCATACGAGGCATTACGTCAGGGTGGCAACATGCCATGTATCGTGAATGCAGCCAACGAGATTGTGAACCGTGCCTTCATCGAGGACAAGATTCCTTACACACGCATAAGCGAGATTATCGAGAAGACCATGCAGAATGTGGCATTCAACACAGAGGACACTCTCGACAATTATCTTGCGACGGACAAGGAAGCACGTGCCTTTGCTGCAAGTCTGCTATAATCTTCCATAACCATGTACGGTTGTGGATGAATTATACAATAAAAAACAGAAACTAACGTTAATATAAGAAACAAACTATATATATCCAATGGAATGGTTAATTCAGGGCGCACAGTTGATAGCAGCCCTCTCGCTCTTGGTAATACTACACGAAGGAGGACACTTCTTCTTTGCTAAACTCTTTAAAACACGAGTGGAGAAATTCTATCTCTTCTTCGACTATAAATTCCACATCTTCAGCACATACTCTAACTGGTTCCGCAAGCTCATGGGCAAGCAGCCTGTTGCAAAGAAAGAGGATGGCGAATACGAGTACGAGGGGACAGAGTACGGTATTGGTTGGATTCCACTCGGTGGCTATGTCAAGATATCAGGAATGATTGACGAGTCAATGGACAAGAAGCAGTTGGAAAAGCCTGCACAGCCTTGGGAGTTCCGTACAAAGAAGGCTTGGCAACGTCTATTCATCATGCTTGGTGGAGTTATCATGAACTTTATCACAGCCTTCGTCATCTATTCTATGGCACTCTATGTGAAAGGAACAGAGTATGTCAAGAGTACAGACATGACATACGGTATGAAGTTCTCTGCTGCTGCCAAAGAAGACGGATTCAAGGATGGCGACATCATCACTCATATTGATGATGAGGAGGTTATCTCTTGGAAGACTGCCAGACTTCAGGACATATCAAACGCTAAGACTGTAACCGTTCTCCGTAATGGCAAGAAGGAAGTCATCGTTCTCCCACAGGAAATGAGCCTTCTCGATATGCTTGAGCAGGAACCAATGTATGCAGATATTCGTATGCCAAGTTGTGTTGACAGTATATTCCCAGGAAGTGCCGCAGAGAAGATTGGAATCAAGAAAGGTGACAAGATTACAGCACTCAATGGGGTTGCCATAGCTGACCACAATGACATCAGGTATCAGCTTTTGCTTCTTCAGGATGGCCTCAACAAGGAATCAACTCATGCAGATTCACTCAGGGCAAGAAAGATTACTCTCGTAGTGAATGGCACAGACACTCTCAAGGCTACTCTTGATGCTAACTTCCAACTTGGATTCCACAATAAAGTGCCATACGAAGACAAGGTTACAGTAAAGAAATACGGTTTCTTCGAGTCATTCCCAGCAGGAATAGAGCACGGATGGAACGTGATGAAGAGCTATGTTGACCAGTTGAAGTACCTCTTCACAAAGAAGGGTGCGAAGAGCGTAGGCGGCTTCATCGGTATCGGTAAGATATTCTCTCCTGTATGGGACTGGGCTAAGTTCTGGGATATGACAGCATTCCTTAGCGTAGCACTCGGAGTGATGAACCTTCTCCCAATACCAGCTCTCGATGGCGGTCATGCTATTATTACCGTCTTTGAGATGTGTACAGGTAAGAAGCCAAGCGACAAGTTCCTTGAAAAGATTCAGATTGTCGGTATGTGGTTGCTCCTCGGTCTTATGCTTTGGGCAAACCTCAACGACATTCTCAAATTAATTGGATTATATTAGGAGTCTTGAACTGTGAGTTATGGGTTATGAGTCCAATCTGACTCATAACTCAAAATTCATAATTCATAATTCAAAATTCAAAAGAAATGAAGATTTTAGCCGTTGGCATGAATTATGCCTTACATAATACAGAACTTAACGGTAGCACTCCTCTGCCAACAGAGCCTGTGATATTCTCCAAGCAGGAGAGTTCCTTGCTACGTGACCATAAGCCATTCTTCGTGCCTGACTTTGCTGAGCGATTTGATTACGAGACAGAGATTGTAGTCAAGATTGCTCATGTGGGTAAGGATATAAGCGAACGCTTTGCCCATCGTTACTACAACGAGGTGACAGTAGGTATTGACTTTACGGCACGTGACCTTCAGGAGAAGCTTCGCAAGGCAGGTCATCCTTGGGACATCTGTAAGGGTTTTGACGGAAGTGCAGCCGTGGGAGAGTTCGTTAAGCTGGATGAACTTGGTGGCGATGTACAGAACCTTGAGTTCCATCTTGAGAAGAACGGTGAGACTGTTCAGACAGGATTCACAAAGGACATGGTATTCTCTGTTGACAAGATTATAGCCTATTGTAGCAAGTTCTTCACTCTCAAGACTGGCGACCTAATCTTCACGGGAACACCGGTAGGCGTAGGTCCAGTAAAGGAGAATGACATTCTTGAAGGCTTCATCGGAGAAAAGAAAGTGCTTCGCCAGAAGATTAAGTAAGTGTCTGCCATACTTGGCAAACACATTAATACGAGAAAAGATATGAGAAAAGCAATATTCCTCTTGTTGTCCATATTCGCATCAATAGCTATAGATGCGCAGACACGTTATGCAGAACACTCACTATTGTCAAAAGGCAAGTGGGTGAAGATACGTGTGGACAACAGCGGAATATACCAGTTGTCGAAGAACGACCTGAAGAAGATGGGATTCACAGACCCTGCAAAGGTCAAGCTTTACGGCTATAATCTTCCTGTATTGCCAGATAATGATATTGATGGCTTGTGGGATGACCTCATGGAAATTCCGCTTTACAGGAACACGTCGTCTGGCAATCTTCTTTTCTATTCATGTGGAACAACCCAATGGACAAAGAAAAATGGGGCGTTTACGCATTTCAACAATCCCTACAGCTCATATATTTATTATTTCCTAACAGAAAATACGGAAGGAGCACCTGCTACCTTCACGACAAAGGATGCTGCATCAACGGCAACAATTACTCAGAAGAATACTCTTGCTCATAGCGTGTATGAGAAGGACGAATACTCGTTTGGCAACTTCGGCCGCAGATTCTATGAAGCAACGGAGTATTCCGCAGGTACTGTCAAGTCTTACAACCTTGCAGTCAATAAGCATACTACAAAGGATATCAAGGTCGAACTCCGGTTTGGAGCCAAGTTTACCAGCGCCTCTACCATTGGCATCTATGCCAATAATAAGAGTGTGAAGAATCTTTCCGTTGCCAAGCTTGGCGATAATGCTGTAGCACAACAGACAGCCACATCATTCAACGTGTCTGGACTTACTTCGGACAATCTTCCATTTAGACTTAGTATGATAAGCGGAGACAAGGGACACCTTGACTATATACGTGCAAGTTATGAGCGTTCGCTCGATATGACGGGAGAGAATTTTATTGAGTTCTGTCCTGCAGAGGATGGTACAGCCGTCTTCGAGATTAGCGGAACAAATGAGAGTACAACCGTATGGAACGTTACTTATCCAGATTCCTTCTACGAGTTGACGGGGTCATATAGCAACGGAATACTTAAGGTTCTTTCTGAAGACATGCAGGTTGAAGACTCTTATATTGCTTTCGACCGTAATGCAACATATCCAGTACCTGTCAAGGTGGGTACGGTAGCCAATCAGGACCTTCATAGCATGACAAGCGTGGATTATCTCATCATTGTACCTGCAAGCGGTAAACTTACGGCACAGGCAGAGAGACTTGCGGCTTATCATACTCAACATGACAGCATGACGTGTGCTGTCGTTTCTGCAGACAAGATATACAATGAGTTCTCGGCAGGTACTCCTGATGTGACTGCATACCGACGATTCATCAAGATGCTTTACGAAAAGGGTAACGAGGGCAAAGGACGCAAACTTCGTAATGTCCTTCTCTTCGGAGCATCCGTATGGGATAACAGACTCATGGTACTTGGCACAAAGAAATACTCTGCTGACGACTATCTGCTCTGCTATGAGTCAGATGACTCTGAGAGTAACGCTAAGTCTTATGTCCTTGAGGAATATGTGTCATGTCCTGACGACTCAATGTATGGAATACTCTGTAATATGCCAAAAGTTGGTCTTGGACGTATTCCTGTTACTACGGCAGATGAGGCTAAAGATGTTGTCGATAAAACTATCGCCTACATCAACAATACAAATGCTGGCAACTGGCGTAACTCCATCTGCATCCTTGCAGATGATGGTACTGTTAAGGAACGAGCATACACACACATGAATCACGCAGAAGAGATGGCAAAGCAGCTTGAGACTGCTAATCCAGACTTCCGTTTCAGTCGTATCTATTGGGATGCCTATCCTTGGGAACAGACGGCAACGGGAACAAGATACCCAAGTGTGGAGAGTGATATAAACAAGACCATTATGGAAGGAGCTCTCATCATGAACTATACGGGTCACGGTGCACCACATACGCTTTCACACGAGATGGCTGTGAATGTTGATGACTTCAAGAAGTGGAAGACCACTCGTCTGCCAGTATGGATTACTGCGGCATGTGAGACTACACCTTTCGACACGAATACTGAGACCCTTGGCGAGACTGCTGTACTTAACAAGGATGGTGGTGCTATTGCTTTCTTCGGTACTACAAGAGCTGTCTATGGTGATCAGAATGATAAGATTAACACACTGCTGATGAAGTACATGCTCAGTAAGGAGGGTGGCAGGCGTTATTCTCTTGGCGAGGCTTTGTCTCAGGCTAAGTGTGACATAATAAACGAAAGTAAGTCAGATAATGTTACACTTAACAAGAGTCAGTTCGTACTTCTTGGCGACCCAGCCATTGTTCTCCCGAATCCAGACTATAGTATATTAATCGACTCTATCAATGGCAAGAGTGTAAAGGACGAGACTTGTCAGATTAGCGCAGGTGAGAAGGTGACGGTACGTGGTCATATAGTGGACGGTAATGGAAATGGACTTGATGACTTTGAAGGTATTGTAGAGTCTTCTGTGTTCGACAACCGTGAGACGATTACCACACGCAATAACAACGGGTCTGAGGATTACGAGTTTACGTATAGCGACTACAAGCGCAGACTCTACAGCGCAGCCGACAGCGTGAAGAATGGCGTGTTTACATTCACGTTCCCAGTACCGCTTGACAATAACTATAGTAATGCCAGCGGACTCATCAATCTCTATGCTCTTAATAAGAGCCACACGATAGAGGCGTTCGGATCGTTCCGTGACTTCATCATCGGAGGTACAGATGTGGAGCTTGCGATTGATACAGTTGGTCCAGCTATTGCTACATACATCAACTCAGAGCATACTATAGATGGACAGAGGGTAAACGAGACTCCTACCATCTACATACACTTGAGTGATAGTAGCGGTATCAATGCATCTGGTAATGGACTCGGACACGATATTGTGGCTGTGATTGATGGTAAGGAATCTTCAACCTACAATCTCAACAGTTACTATCGCCAGACTACAGGCGACTATACGTCAGGCAAGATTGAATTCACTTTCCCTGAACTTGAAGCAGGTTCACATACTCTTACCGTGAGGGCATTCGACACGTTCAACAACATGAGTGAGAAGCATTATTCATTTGAAGTGTTTGAGGGTCTCACCAAGGTGGTGGAATACTACGACTTTGCGGGCAGACTGTTGCGCAGTATCTCTACGGATTCTGTCGTACTCCCTAAGGGAACGTATATAAAGAAGGTGAAGTATATGTCCAATGACGAAGAGGTATATAGCGATACTAAGAAAATTGTGCAGTAGTACAATAAAAGACACGCTTCGTCCGTTATTATAAGTAGGTGTGCATAATTGTTTTTACAATCCTTGCACCGCCTACTGCGCATCTTCAACGCCTAAAAACAATCGAGTAGGAGTCACTACACTCATTTATTTTAGACGCTGAACCTACATCATTAATCAATACAATCATTATAAAAATAATTTTGCACACCTACTT
>JAEEGL013575064.1_pt1 | contig 13435 bp, 5 predicted proteins | sample 9134231 | NCBI WGS metagenome assembly JAEEGL01 (sample SAMN16246548, study PRJNA631951) | gut metagenome | biome: gut microbiome; feature: rumen; material: fiber-attached | host: Bos | place: Iran: Karaj | collected 2018-10 | reverse complement strand
GGCCACCCGCAGCAGCGCGGGGGGATGGCAGCGCATTGCCGAAAACAGCCCCGCACGCGCAAAAGACCACTCAATATTTCAAAATCCCGGCGCGCGGCTAAACGCAGTGAAGCCGCAGGCCGGGATTTTTGGAATATCTGCTCTGGCTCGGCGGAGGTTGCGGTATTTGCGGCTTTATGCTATAATTTGCGACATAATTTTCTTCTGGCGGCAAAAGAAACCAAAAGTGGAGGACGACAATGAAGTTGATAAAAATGTTTCGCAGGGCGCTGGCGATCTCGGCCGCGCTGTCGGCGTTCGCGGCGCAAAGTGTGTTCGCGGCGAACGTAACCGTGCAGGTGCTGATGGGGCATGAAGCGTACGGCAAGGTGTCCGGCGGCAAGGCCGACGCCAAGACCGGCGCCACGCTCACATTGAAGGCGACGCCCGCCAAGGGCTACGGCTTCGCCGGGTGGTTTGAGGGCAGCACCCGCGTCTCGTGGCTTTCCACCTGGAAGTACACGGTCACGGACGTTGACAAAGTGTTCACGGCCAGATTCCTGTCGGCGAAGTCAGGCGGGCTTTACGTCAACAACTACAAGCCGAGTGGATACACGCTTGGCATTGGCGCAACGCCGAAGGCGTCCGACTGCTTTGGCGTGACGTACCCCAATGACACGAATCCGTCTGAGGCGACCGTCACGGTGTCGGGCCTGCCGTCGGGAATCAAGGCGTCGGCCGACCCGGACCCCAAGAAGAACGGCGGCGTGGTGTTCACCGGCTCTACGAAGAAGGCGGGCGTCTATTACGTCACCGTCTCCGCAAAGGACAGCTGCGGATTCGCCCACTCCATTGTGCAGAAGTGGATTGTCGGCGGAGCGGACCCGAAGGATGGCGACGTGGAGGACTTCAACTGGCCTTCATACGGCTCCCTTTCTATGAGCACCTGGAACGGCTACAAAAACACCATGGGAACAACATCGTTGAAGAAGCTCTCCGTAAGCGGACTTCCCGCCGGCCTGAAGTTCAGTTCCCAGTCCGTCGATGGCCAGCTTAAAAACACAATATCGGGGTATCCGTCCAAGCCCGGCAAGTACACGATCAGCGTCTCGGCCACGCAACTCGACAATTCCGTCTTGAAGGCGCGAAGGACGTTCATCGTGGCGGACTCAGGATCGTGCTACGTCTCGGTGGAGCCGGCGCCGTCGTGCGCAGGATTCGGCACCACAACGGGATCCGGCGTTTACAAGATCGGCGCGAAGGTGCCGCTCTCGGCCAAGCCCGCGAACGGCTACTCCTTTGCCGGGTGGTTCACCGACTCGGCGTGCACCAAGCCTCTCGTGTGCGACGACAACCGCACCTATAATCTTTTGGACTACTTCACGGCGAGCGGGGACTACCGCAAGGCGAGCGATTCGATGACCCTCTACACGGATGCGGCGAACAAGGCGGGAATGGTCTTTGCCAAGTTCATCCCCAAGGAGGCGGATTCGGTCACCGTGGTGCTTCTTGGCGGATCGGGCTATCGCATCGAGAAGAAGTTTGTCAGCCAGATGTGGCTGGTCATTGATCCATTCAGTCCCGCCGACGGGTACATCTACGTTCCGTACAAGGTCACGAGCGGCACAATCCCGACCGTCTCGGCCAAGGGACTGCCGACAGGGTTCAAGCTCGACACGAAGGAATCGCAGATCGTCGTCGATCTCTCGAAGGTAAAGCCGGGCATGATCTACGAGAACGTACAGCTCTCCGCGAAGAACCAGAGCGGAAACACCGGCGTCTATACGTTCTTCGTCCAGACGGGTAACTACAAGACGTCGTTTGCGCCGAACATCAAGACGAATACCAACGTATACAAGGCCATGGTCGGCGAGGACATGGAATGGGTCGAATGGCGTAATGATCTGTATCTCGACGACGGCTACGGCGACTGGAAAATGTCCGTGTCGGGTCTGCCATCTGGTGTCAAGGCTAATTACTACGGCCCGGACAGGAAATTCTGGTTGTCGGGGATGCCGACGAAGACCGGCGTCTATACGCCGATTGTCACCTTCACGCGCGGCTCCGGCACGAACAAGCAGACGGAGAAGTTCTCGTTTACCATCACGGTGTACGAGCAAAACCCTGCGCTTGTCGGTACGTTCAACGGCGTGACGTGCTGGAATTCCGCCGGAACAGACATTCGTCCGGGGGCGAGACTCGTGACAATCACATCCGCCAACGGCGGCAAGGTTACGGCCAAGGTCGGCAAGCTCTCATTCTCCGGCAGCGGCTGGATCCACAATTCGGCAGGCGCGTGGGTGACGGAGCTTAAGACCGGCAAGATCAAGGAGGACGGCAAGACGTTGGTGTACAAAATGACCGCCTATTGGATGGAGGCAGATGACGAGAATGAACTTATCGGCCAACTAGCTCGCTGGTCGGTCGAAGATGAGGCCTACGACGATTTGGAAGGAACCGACTGGCACGTCTTAGCGAAGCAGAACCGCTACGGCAATGGGGACTGGCCTGACGACAAGGCTGCGGAACTGGCCGCGAAGAAGACAATGTACTTCGAGTTCAACGGCGCAGTCTTCTTCGATATATGGAATAGCCTTGTTGTCACGACCGACACCAAGGCACGGATCAAGGTGACGGTTGACAAGAAGGGCGTGCTTAAACTGTCGGGGCAGATTGGCGGCAAGACTTGCAGCGGCTCGACTACGTTGCTCCCCGACCTCGACGGCTCGCTGCTGAAGGGCTATCTGCCGATATCGTTCAAGAGTTCTTGTGGAGAGGCGAACTGGATATTCCGCTTCACCTACCAGGATGGCGTCCCGAGCCTCGCCGTGCAGTACGATGGCGGCGGCAGCTGCGGCTGACGGCGGCGGCATTCGCGGCTTTATGGTACAATAAGCGACATGAAACCGATAGCGACAGACACGAACGACTTTCCAGCTCTGCGCAGGGACGGAAAGATTTACGTCGATAAGACGGGGTACGTCCACCACATGGTGACCGACCCCAACACGAAACTGTTCTTCATCTCGCGTCCGAGGAGGTTCGGGAAGTCGCTGACGCTGTCCGTCCTGAAGGCGCTTTTCTCGGGGCGGCGCGAGCTGTTCGAGGGATTGTACATCGACAAGATGGACTGGAAGTGGGAGACGTATCCCGTCATCCACTTCGAGTTCAACGATGTCACGACGACGAGCATTGCGGACTTCGAGGCTGAATTTGCCGATCATGTGAAGGAGAGGCTGGAGGCGGCGGGGTACGAGTACGACAATGCGGCGACACCTGCAATCAACTTTGGCAGGGCTATTCAATCCCTCTCCGCCGCGAATGACGGAAAGGGCGTTGTCATCCTGATCGACGAGTACGACGCGCCCGTGGGGCACGCGCTCGGCGACATCGGCATGGCGGAGGCGATCCGTGACAGGATGTCCGCGCTTTACTCCCGTATGAAGAACCGCACGGGCGACATCCGCTTCCTGCTGATGACTGGCATCTCGAAGTTCACGCGGCTTTCCGTGTTCTCCGCGCTCAGCAACCTCGTGGACGTCTCGCAGGACGAGGCGTACGCGACGATGTTCGGCTACACCGAGGACGAGCTTTCGGCCAACTTCGACGAACATCTCCGAGCCCATGCCGAGAAGATGGGTAAGACATACGAGGACTATCGCGAGGAGATGAGAAAGTGGTACAACGGATTTCGTTTCTCCACGGAGGATGAGACCACGGTCTATAATCCTATTTCCGTCGCGTTGACGCTGTTCAAGAAAGAGAGGGACTTCAAGGCGACTTGGGCGACGACGGGGCGTCCGTCGATGCTGATGAACTACCTGAGGCGTGAAGACGTCGCCGGCCTTGACTACGAAAACCTGCCGATGGTTGCGGCGGCGGAATTTGATGTGGCCGATCTTCGGAGACTCAAGCCGATTGCAATGCTCTATCAGTCTGGCTACCTGACCATAAAGGAATACGACGACGGACTCTATCGCCTCGGACCGCCCGACGAGGAGGTGCGCCGCGATCTCGCCGAAACGGTAACGGGTGTAATCTCCGGCGAGGGCACGGCATGGGCCGCGTCTCTCGGCGTCAAGCTCATCACGGCCCGCTGGTCGGAGTTCTTTGTGGGGCTGAAGTCGCTATACGCGCACATGCCTTATGGGTCCATGGAGGAGACGGCGCACGAGGCGGCCTACCAGCGCATCCTCTGTACGCTTCTCGCGTCGCAGGGGGTGGAGTACAAGGCGGAGGATGTGCAGTCCAACGGCCGCGCCGACATTGTCGCCAGGCACAAGAAGGGCGTATTCATCTTCGAACTGAAGGTGGACGAGCCGGTGGACAAGGCTTTCGCCCAGATTCGCGCGAAGGGCTACGCGGAGCCGTACATTGCCGACGGACGCCCCATCTGGCTCATCGGCCTTTCCTTCGACAGTGAGTCCCGCCGCCTCGTCGATTACGCGGCGGCGCCATTTCAGGTAACAACATAAGGAAAACGCATCAATGAAACTCTCAAACTCCCAATCCTTCAAACTCTCAAACCTCTTGCTTGCCGCCGGGCTGGCGGCGTTCTCGGCGCAGAACGCGTTCGCGGCGGACGTCACGGTGCAGGTGGCGGCGGGGCAGGAATCGTTCGGCAAGGTGTCCGGCGGCAAGGCGAACGCCAAGGAGGGCGCAACGCTGACCTTGAAGGCGACTCCCGCCAAGGGCTACGGCTTCGCCGGGTGGTTCAAGGACAGTTCCTCCCGCGTCTCCTGGCAGTCCTCGTGGAAGTACACGGTCGGCAGCGCGGACGAGACGTTCTTCGCCAAGTTCGTCGCGGTGCAGGATGACGACATAACTTTCAGCGACAAGCAGCCGGACGGGTACAAGTTCGACTTGGACCACGTGCCGGTGCGGGACGAGTTCCTGATTCTCGCCGCGATGTCCGAAGTGAAGCTCACGGTCTCCGGCCTTCCGAGCGGCATCAAGGCGACGTACGGAACCGTCCCGAAGACGAACGGCAGCGTCGAGTTCTCCGGCACGGCGAAGAAGCCCGGCGTCTATTTCGTCACGTTCACCGCCAAGAACGCCAACGGATACGTCCAGTCGCTCACGCAGAAGTGGGTCGTCGGAACGAGCGACGACACGCCGCCCGGCGACTTCGACGACATCGGGCTCGACGCGAGCGAATTCAAGACGTGGCGCGTGGGAGTGCAGAAATGGGCACACCTTCCGTCGCTTGGCGGCAACGTTGCGAAATGGGCGGCAAGCGGGCTTCCGCCGGGCGTTGCGCTTGAATCCCAGTTTAATTTTCTGAATGGTTTTCCGTCCAAGCAAGGGAAATACACGATAAGCCTCACCGCCACGATGAAGGACAAATCGACGAAGAAGGCGAAGAAGACTATAATCGTGAGCGATTCGGGTTGTCATTATGTCACGGTGTCGGTGCCGCCCGCCTACGCAGGCTGCGGAACCGCGAAAGGCTCCGGCGTGTACAGGGTAGGCACAGACTTCAAGCTGACGGCGACGCCGGCGAGCGGCTACTGCTTCGCCGGCTGGTACACGGACGCAGCATGTACCGTGAAGTTGACGTCCTTTTCCGCGGCGGGGAGCGAACAAGATTGGCCATACACAGCCAGCCAGGACTGGCGCAAGCCTTCCGATGTGATGACGTTCTACTACAACGCCGCTTCAAACGCGCGGAACATCTACGCGAAGTTCATTTCGAAAGGAGACGATTACAGGATTTCCCTTTGGACAAGTCTTGAGAGTAAAGACGTATGCAAGTTCAGTTCCTTCCCCGCAGACGGGTCAGCCTCCATCAATTATTCCGTTGATAGCGAAACCTTGCCAACGGTGACCGCGAAGAATCTTCCGCCCGGTTTCAAACTTGACACTAGCCTTTCGTGCATCCGCGTCGATTTCTCGAAGGTCAAGCCCGGCGCCGTTTACGAGAACGTGCAGCTGATCGCGAAGAACCAGACGGGAAAGACCGATACCAAGACGTTCGCGGTTCACATCGGCAACTATTGGTCGTTGTTGGCGCCGAACCTCAAGACGGCTACCGACGTTTATGAGTCCATGGTCGGCGAGGACACGGTCTATGGAAAGTGGAACGACGACCTGACTCTCGATGACTCCTACGGCGACTGGAAGATGTCGGTGTCCGGCCTTCCGCCCGGCACCAAGGCGGTTTACGACGGCAAGTCTTTCTATCTCACGGGCATCGCGTCGAAGTCCGGCGTCTATACGCCGATCGTCACGTTCACGCGCGGCACCGGCGTGAGCAAGCAGACCGAGAAGTTCTCGTTCACCATCTCCGTCTATGAGCAGAATGAAGCGTTGATCGGTACATTCAACGGCGTGACGAGCCATGATGCCGCCGGAAACGACATAGACACTTATTCGGAACTCGTCACGATAACCTCCGCCAAGGGCGGAAAGCTGTCGGCGAAGGTCGGCAAGAAGTCGCTGTCCGGCAACGGCTGGAGATACTATGACAAATACAGCTGCTACGTTGCCGAACTTTTCGCGCACACCAAGGAGGACGGCCACAACATACAGTACATGCTGTACGTTGAGGCGGACCCAGTGCTGAAGGAGCCCGGGTCGACAAAGAACTTCACTGGGCGTTTTGAGCGCACTGACACAAGCATTGGCGAGACTCTAGAATGCTACTTCTTCGCGAAGCAGAACTGGTTTGGGCATAAGTACTGGCCTGACGACCGGGCCGCGGAGCTGGCCGCGATGAAGACGATGTACTTCGAGTTCGACGACGCAGGCTACTTCAAAAAATGGAATAACCTTGTTGCCACGACTGATACCAAGGCCCCTGTCAAGATGACGGTCGACAAGAAGGGCGTCATGAAACTGTCCGCAGTCCTTGGCGGCAAGACTGTCAGCGGCTCGACTACGCTGCTCCCCGAGGCCGACGGGTCGCTGACGGGCTATCTGCCGGTGTCGGTTAAGAGCTCCTGTGGTGAGGGGCGCTGGATCTTCTGCTTCACATACAAGAACGGCGTACCAAAGCTTGAATTGAAGTACAATGGCGGCGGAGGCTGCGGCTGACGGCTGCGGCATCCGCGGACTTGTGGCGCAATTCAAAACAACAGGAGGAAACGGCAATGAAACTCTCGAACTCTCAAACATTCAAACTTTCAAACTTCCTTCTCGCGGCTGCGCTGTCGGCTTTCGCGCCAGCGGGCGCGTTCGCGGAGAAGGCATACGTCACCGTCAAGGTGTACGAGGGGCAGGAGGACCGCGGCAAGGTGTCCGGCGGCAACGCATACTACGACGCGGGGAAGACGATTACCCTCAAGGCCACGGCGAACAAGGGCTACGGCTTCACAGGGTGGTATCAGGGCAGCGTGCTCAAGTCGTGCCGTTCCTCCTGGAAGTACACGACCGAAGGGTACGAAAGGTATTTCACGGCCAAGTTCGTCGCGGCGAAGAACGATGGGTTCGACCTCACAGACAAGAAACCGAGCGGCTACACGCTCGCCCTTGGCAAGACGCCGGTCGCCAGCGATTGCTTCGCCGTGACGAAGCGCGACGGGGCTACGCTTTCAGAGACGACCGTGAAGGTGAGCGGCCTTCCTGCTGGAGTCAAGGTGACGGAAGACCCAGACCCGACGAAGAACGGCAGCGTCGTGTTCACTGGCTCGGCGACGAAGGCGGGCGTCTATTACGTCACGTTCGAGGCGAAGAACGCCAACGGCTACGTGCAGGCGCTCACGCAGAAGTGGATTGTCGGCGGGGCAAGCGATGGCGACTTCGACGAGACCGGACACGCCCCGCTCGACGATCGATGGGACCAGGCATTCGTGGGGAAAGGCTTCTGGGATTGCCTCGCCAATGACGCCCATCAAGTGAAGAAGCTCGCCGTCAGCGGACTCCCGTCCGGGCTTAGGTCATCTTCCGGCGTCTGGGAAGATGGCAATTCGCTTGAAGTTGAGATTGAGGGCTACCCGACGAAACCAGGCAAATATGTGCTCGGCATGGTGAAGACCTACCATGACGGCACAGTGCAGAAGGGGCGCCAGACAGTCATTGTGAAGGATGCGGGTTCGTACTACGTCACGGTCGATGTCGGTAGCGACAGCGCGGGGCGCGGTACGGTTTCCGGCTCCGGCGTTTACAGGGTCGGCTCGAAGATTTCGCTTTCCGCCAAGCCCGCGTCGAAGGACTACGTGTTCGCCGGGTGGTTCACGGACAAGGCCTGCAAAAATCCGCTTGTCAGCGACGACAACGTCACGTCTATCCGCGACTATTTCACCGCGAGCCGCGACCACCGCAAGGCGAGCGACTCGATGACGTTCTACTACGAGGCAATAAACAAGGCGCGTAACATCTATGCGAAGTTCATTCCGAAGGACTCGGATTTCATTTCGCTCCGCACAGACCTCGCCAGCAAGGATTGGTGGGAGACCGGCGCCATGGGGCCCTTGGGGATGACCTACATCAGCTATGCCGTCGATAGTGGGACCCTGCCGACCGTTTCGGCGAAGGGGCTTCCGCCCGGATTCAAGCTCGACACGAAAAAGTCGTGGATCGAAGTCGACTACTCGAAGGTCAAGCCCGGCGCCGTTTACGAGAACGTGCAGCTGATCGCAAAGAACCTGACCGGTCTTACCGATGTGAAGACGTTTACGGTTTACATCGGCAACTACAAGTCGTCGCTTGTGCCGAACCTCAAGACCGCTACCGACGCATACAAGGCCATGGTCGGCGAGGACATGCGCGAGGTCGAATGGAAGGACGACCTGAAGATGAACAATAGTTACGGATACTGGAAGGCGTCGGCATCCGGCCTTCCGTCCGGAGTCAAGTTCGTCATATACGACAGTACCGACTTCTGGCTGTACGGCGTTCCTTCCAAGGCTGGCGTCTATACGCCGATATTCACTTTCACGCGCGGTTCGGGCGCGAGCATGCAGACCGAAAAAATCTCGTTTACGATCACCGTCTATGACCAAAGCCCCGCGCTGATCGGCACGTTCAACGGAGTGACGTGCTGGGACGATACGACATACACCGACATCCGCCCGCAGTCGCGTCTTGTCACGATCACCTCCTCGAAGGGCGGTAAGGTGACGGCCAAGGTCGGCAACATCTCGTTTTCAGGAAACGGCTGGGTTCATGATGGAGGGACCGCATGGAATATAACACTCTCTTCTGCCAAGGTGAAAGAAACCGACGGAACATATATTTACCAAATACTGGTTAACGGCTCTTCCGAATACGGAGACTTGGGCGCAAACGATCTCACCGGCGGCCTCTGGCGCACGTCGGAAGACTATGGATATGAAGAGGGCTGGCCGAAAGACAAGTATTTCTTCGCGAAACAGAACTGCTACGGCAAGGAAGAGTTTCTGGACGCCAAGGCCGCCGCGCTGGCCGCGATGAAGACGATGTACTTCAATACCGGGGACCACATCGGCACGACAAAAGAGAAGGGACAGCAGTATTTGATGGCACAGACGGCAGATCCAAAGGCGGCTATCAAGGTGACAGTTGACAAAAAAGGCATGATGAAGTTGTCTGGCAAGATATTTAACGTTTTTCCTGTAAGCGGCTCAACTACGTTACTCCCCGAAACCAACGGTTCTTTGACCGGCTGGCTGCCGATAATGGTGAAGAAAACTGCGAAGTTCCCGCCCGCAAGTTTCCTCTTCTATTTCAACTACGATGGAAGTACCATAAGTCTTGACATGTACTACGACGGGCCAAAAGGCTGACGGCGACGGTTGCGCCGCATTCTGATTTTTGGTATAATTCAAACCGCTGACGAACCGAAAAAGGAAAAAGGAGGGTAAAATGAGCACAAGAGGATTCAGCCGGGCCGCTAGGGGCCTGGCTTTGGCGGCGTTCGCGCTTGGCGCGATGTTCGCGCCGGCGAAGACGGCGGCTGCGGCCGACACGTCCACCGTGACCGTGAAGGTCATGCAGGGGCAGGAGGCGTACGGCAAGGTGTCTGGCGGCAAGACGGCGAAGGTCGGCTCTTCGATTACGCTCACCGCGACGGCGAACAAGGGGTATGCGTTCGTCGGATGGTACCGCGCCGGCGACGAGACCACCGCGACGAGCTTCGGCGGCGCGCCCGTCTCCTACGCGGCGAGCTGGAAGTACATGGTGGAGGCGCAGGATCCGGCGTTCGTGGCGAAGTTCGTGGCGGCGCGGGACGACTGGCTGATCATCGTGGACAGGCTGCAGGGCTCTCCGTACAATCTGAGCTCGGGCGACACGCCGCTGGCAATGGTCGGGCTGGAGGGCGAGAAGGGGACGTATTCCGTGCCGACGATTACCGTGACCGGCCTGCCGTCGGGAATCTCCTACGTGAAGCCCGGCAGCGACAACGTGTTCGGGACGTTCCGCGGCAAGGCGAAGAATCCAGGCGTCTATTACGTCACATTCAAGGCGACGAACAAGAACGGCTACGAGCACAGCCTCACGCAGATGTGGGTCGTGGGCGGGGCTACTCTCGACGACTACGATCAGCTTGAAGACGGCCTCTTTGAGAGGCTCGAAGACGTTGGGATGCGCACCGGCAAGCACGTCTGGATTGGGCTGAAGCACTATGTCGGGGGATTGGGATTGTTCGACGATCCGCCTCCATACGAGGTCACGAAGCTCACGGTGGCGGGGCTTCCTCAGGGCGTCAAGTTCGCCGGCCTGTCGGATCCGGCGTGGGCGATCACCGGATGCCCCACCAAGGCGGGCAAATACACGATTACGGTTTCCGCCACGCTCTCCTACGGCGGCTCCAAGGTGGTCAAGAAGATGCAGAAGACGGTGATCGTTGCGGATTCGGGATGCCGCTGGATCGACGTGGTCGTCGGGAAGCAGTGGGAGGGGCTCGGCACGGTCTCGAAGTCCGGGGTTTACAAGGTGGGCGGCAACATCCCGCTTTCCGCGAAGGTCGGGCAGAAGGGCGCCTACTTCGGCGGGTGGTACTTCAACGAGGCCTGCGAATACGAGGACCGCATAAGCGACTACGTGATGGAGGCCGATGACGTCTGCTACACCGCGAGCCGCGACCACCGCAAGGCGAACGACACGCTGGCGTTCTACTGGCAGATGGTGGAGAAGGAGCAGTTCACCGTCTATGCAAGGTTCGTCGGGGCGGGGTTCGCCGACCGCGAGGACGAAATCGTGTTCAAGCTCGAGGGCTGCATGGACGATGAATACTATGAAAACGACGGGACGATACTGGAAAACTGGGTGTACCTCGAGGGCGACGACGGCGACGGATACATACGCGATGAATACTACGTCTATTGCCTCACCTACCCCACAGTCACTGCGAAGAACCTGCCTCCGGGCGTGAGCCTAGACACGAAGAACAAGGACATCGTGTACGACCTCTCGAAGGTGAAGCCGGGCATGATCTACTCGAACGTGCTGTTCACGGCGAAGAACGAGTCCGGGCACTCGAAGACGCTGAACGTGACGTTCTACATGGGCAATCTGGAGTCCGACCTCGTGACGGGCCTGGAGTACGAGGAGCCGTACGGCATCGTGGTGGGCCAGGACGTGGCCAGCACGGACTTCGGAGTGATCTGGCTGAACGGCGATGAGTACGACGACAGCTGGACGGTCACTGTTTCCGGGCTTCCCTCCGGAATCGGCTACGTCGGCGTCAAGTCCGACAGCCAGAGCCCCTACATCCAGTTCACCGGCGCCCCGACCAAGGCGGGCATCTACGTGCCCACGATCACCTTCACGCGCGGCTCGGGCAAGGACAAGGAGACGGAGGTGGCCACGTTCACGGTGGTGGTCGGCGACATGCCTGCCGAGCTGACGGGCGTGTTCAGAGGCCTCACGTGCTTCCCCGCAATCAACGGAACCGACGAGCTGGACGGGCGGCGCCCCGCCTCGCGGGCGGTGACCATAACGGCGAAGAAGGACGGAAAGCTCTCGGCGAAGGTCGGTAAGCAGCCCTTGTCCCGGAACCTCGGCGGCGGGTGGCAGCTCAACGATGACGGATCGTGGACCTACGTCCTCTACTCCGTCGCGGCCAAGGAGAACGGGCAGTCCGTCGCCTATCGCATCCGCATCGACGCCACGGTCGGGGCAAAGACGTTCGGCGAGCCCGACGTCACCGGCGTCATCGAGAAGGTCACGCTCGACCATGCGGGCAACGAGACAGCGTCGGCTATGGTGGAGGATGGCCAGTTCTACGCCTACCGCGACGTGCTGGCGACCGACGAGACGCTCGCTCCGCTAGTGACGGCGCTTGCCAAGCAGACGACGAAGAGCGTGGGATTCAAGGTGTCCGAAAAGGCGGGCTTCACGCCCACGTCTGACGTGCGCGACGCGTACAAGCTGGAGCCGACGGACGTGAAGGGCTCGGACGTGAAGGCCAAGGTTACGAAGAAGGGCGTGGTGTCCGTCGGCGGCAAGGTTGACGGCTCCTCCTTCAGCGCCTCCACGACGCTCTTCCCGGTGTACGACGAGGACGAGAATTCCTACACCTTCTACGGCTACGCCACCACGACGGTCGGCCACAGGTCTGCCCTGGTGCACATCTACTTCGGCTTCTGGCCCAACGCGGACGGCGTACACGAGTTCACCGAAATGGGCGGCAACATCTACCTGGAGTAGATACTTTTCTCTCCATTTCGGCGCGGAAATATGGTATAATAGGCCGCAAAGAGACGAGGAGAGAAATGTCAGAAGAGCAGCCCACCACGAACGAGCCCGCGGCCGCGCCGGTCGGCGGGTATGATGCCGCCAACATCCAGGTGCTGGAGGGCATGGAGGCGGTGCGCAAGCGCCCCGCCATGTACATCGGCGACACAGGCGAGCGCGGATACCACCATCTTGTCTATGAGGTGGTGGACAACTCCATCGACGAGGCGCTCGCCGGATACTGCACCCTCGTGGATGTGCAGATCAATCCCGACGGCTCGCTCTCCGTGACTGACAACGGGCGCGGCATCCCTGTTGACATGCATCCCACGCAGCACCGGCCCGCGATCGAGGTGGTGCTCACGATCCTCCACGCGGGCGGCAAGTTCGACGGGTCGAACTACAAGGTCTCGGGCGGCCTGCACGGCGTGGGCGTCTCGTGCGTGAACGCGCTCTCCGACTGGATGAAGGTGGAGGTGAAGCGCGGCGGCAAGATCCACCACATCGAGTTCTCCCGCGGGCACGTCACGAAGCCGCTCGAGGTGGTGGGCGAATGCGGCGACGAGACGGGCACGAAGGTGACGTTCTTCCCCGACCACTCGATCTTCAGCTGCCATGCGTTCAAGTGGGAGATACTCTGCAACCGCCTGCGCGAGCTCGCGTTCCTCAACAAGGGCGTGAAGATCCACTTCAGGGACAACGAGGGCGAGGGCCACCACGAGGAGACGTTCCACTACGAGGGCGGCATCGACCAGTTCACGGAGTGGCTGAACGCAAACAAGAAGCCCCTCTCGCCGGTGATCCACTTCGAGGGAGAGAAGGAGGGCGTCACCGGCATGGTCCAGGCCGAGGTGTCGAT
>JAEEGL012293741.1_pt1 | contig 13435 bp, 16 predicted proteins | sample 9134231 | NCBI WGS metagenome assembly JAEEGL01 (sample SAMN16246548, study PRJNA631951) | gut metagenome | biome: gut microbiome; feature: rumen; material: fiber-attached | host: Bos | place: Iran: Karaj | collected 2018-10 | reverse complement strand
TCGGCCATGGTGAGCCCGGACAGGCCCACGCGCATGCGGGCTCCCGGCGGCTCGTTCATCTGGCCGTAGACCAGGGCCGTCTTGGAAAGGACGCCCGATTCCTTCATTTCATAGTAGAGGTCGTTGCCCTCGCGGGAGCGCTCGCCCACGCCGGTGAAGACCGAGTAGCCGTTGTGCTCGGTCGCGATGTTGTAGATGAGCTCCTGGATCAGGACGGTCTTGCCCACGCCGGCGCCGCCGAAGAGGCCGATCTTGCCGCCCTTCGCATAAGGGCAGATCAGGTCCACGACCTTGATGCCGGTCTCCAGGATCTCGGTAGCGCTCTGCTGCTCGTCGAAAGCCGGGGCCGGGCGGTGGATGGGCCAGCGCTCCGCGGTCTTCGGCGGGGCCTCGTGGTCGATGGGATCGCCCAGCAGGTTGAACATCCTGCCCAGGCACTCCTCGCCCACAGGGACCGTGATGGGGCCGCCGGTATCCAGCGCTTCCATGCCGCGGCGGAGGCCGTCCGTGGAACTCATCGCGACGCAGCGGACCATGCCGTCGCCGATATGCTGCGCGACCTCGGCGGTGATCTTCTGCTCGCCGTTTCGGACTTCCACGGCGGTCAGAAGCTCCGGCAGGTGCTCGTCATCGAAGCGGACGTCCAAAACGGGGCCCATGATCTGGACGATGGTGCCGATGTTTTTTTCGCTCATGCGGGGTACTCCTTTTATGCGGGGACCAAAGAACGTAGGCGCTCAGGAATTCGCGCCTGCCACGATCTCGGTGATCTCCTGCGTGATGGCGCCCTGGCGGGCGCGGTTGTATTTCAGGTTCAGGTCGGCGATCATCTCGTCCGCGTTCTTGGTGGCGGAATCCATCGCCGTGCGGCGCGCGCCCAGCTCGGACGCGACCGACTCGCAGAGGGCGCCGTAGATCAGGCCGCCCAGGTATTCGGGGATGATGGCCTTGAAGACCGCCACGCTGTCCGGCTCGTAGATCATCAGCCGGTCGTGGGCGTCTTTCCCGCGCCCTTCGGGGGCCTTCAGGGGCAGCAGGCTCATCTCGAAAGGCGTCTGCGTCAGGATCGAGTCGAAGTGCGTGTAGACCAGCCGCACCTCGTCGAAGCTGCCGCTCTCAAAGAGCCCGGCCGCAAGGTTCGCCATCGAAAAGCAGTCGCTGATGCTGACGTCCGCCGCTTCCGCGTATTCCTCGGTCAGGATCTCCGCCTTCCGGAGGCGGAAGAACTCCACGGCTTTCTTGCCGATGGGGAGGACGGCTTTGTCCGTTTCCTGCAGGCTGCTCCAGGCCATCTTCAGGACGTTCTGGTTGTAGCCGCCCGCAAGGCCTCTGTCGCCGGCGATAACGATCGCCAGCACTTTTTTGACCGGCCGCGCCTGCAGGAATACAGACTCCAGCTCGGTGTTGTTCACGGCAATGTCCGCGAGCGTCTCGTACATCGTTTCGAAATACGGGCGGCTTGCGGTGATGCGCTCCTGCGCCTTGATCATCCGGGAGGCCGCGACCATTTCCATGGCCTTGGTGATCTGCCGGGTGCTTTCCATGCTGCGGATGCGCGACTTGATCGCTTTTGTGGATACGCCGGCCATGGGCCTCCTCCTTTCCGCTTATTTGCTGTCCAGGAAACGCCGGACGTACTGCGTGATGGCTTCCTTCAGGGCCGTTTCATCGGCGTCGTTCAAGACGCCCGTACGGCGGACGTTGTCCAGAAGCTCTTCATAGGCCTCATTCATGTAGGTGTAGAAACCCTGCTCGAAGGCTGCCACGTCCGCGGTCTCGATCTCCGAAAGATAACCGTTGACTACGGCGTAAATGATGGCCACCTGAAGCGCCACGTCCACAGGCGCGTTGTTCTTCTGCTTCAGCACCTCCACGATGCGCGCGCCCTGCGCCAGGCGGTCCTTCGTGTCCTGATCCAGGTCTGAACCGAACTGCGCGAAGGACTGGAGCTCCATGTACTGCGAATACAGAAGTTTCAGCGAGCCGGCGACCTTTTTGAGCGCTTTGATCTGCGCGGAGCCGCCCACGCGGGAGACGGAGATGCCCGGGTTGATGGCGGGCATGACGCCGGCGTGGAAGAGCTCGGTCTCCAGGAAGATCTGGCCGTCGGTGATGGAGATGACGTTCGTGGGGATGTAGGCGGACACGTCGCCGGCCTGCGTCTCGATGATGGGCAGCGCCGTCAAGGAACCGCCGCCGTACTCGGGCGCCAGTCTTGCCGCGCGCTCCAGAAGGCGCGAGTGCAGGTAGAAGACGTCGCCGGGGTAGGCCTCGCGTCCCGGGGGACGGCGGATCAGAAGCGAGATGGCGCGGTAGGCCACGGCGTGCTTGGACAGATCGTCGTAGATCAGGAGCACGTCCTTGCCCTGGTGCATGAAATATTCGCCCATGGTGCAGCCCGCGTACGGCGCGATGTACTGCATCGGCGCCAGTTCCGAAGCCGTGGCAGAGACCACGATGGAGTAGTCCATGGCGCCCGCGTCGGTGAGCGTGTTCACGATCTGCGCCACCGTCGACCGCTTCTGGCCGATGGCCACGTAGATGCAGATCACATTCTGGCCCTTCTGGTTCAGAATGGTATCGGTGGCGATGGTGGTCTTGCCGGTCTGGCGGTCGCCGATGATCAGCTCGCGCTGTCCGCGGCCGATGGGGATCATCGCGTCGATGGCCTTGATGCCGGTCTGCAGCGGGACCGAGACGGATTTTCGCTCCAGGATTCCCGGGGCCGGGCTCTCGATGGCGCGGTATTCCTCGGCGAAGATGCGCCCCTTGCCGTCGATGGGCTCGCCCAGCGCGTTGACCACGCGGCCGATCAGCTGCTCGCCCACCGGGACGGACACGACCTTGCCGGTGCGGCGCACCACGTCGCCTTCGCGGATCCCGGCGTCGGTGCCCAGGATGACCAGCGAGACCGTGTTTTCCTCCAGATTCTGCGCCATGCCGAAGGAGCCGTTGGAAAATTCCGCGAGCTCGCCCACCATGCAGCTGTCCAGGCCGGAAACACGGGCGATGCCGTCGCCCACGTAGAGGACGGTGCCGGTCTCGGTCTGCCGGACGCGGGTCTCGTAGTTTTTGATCTGTTCACGAATGATCTTCGTGATCTCTTCCGGATGGAGTTCCATAGTATCCCTTTTCCTGTGATTCTTTTGGTCAGAGCGTCAGGCCGGAAAGGCTCTTCTTGATGTCGTCGAGCCTTCCGCGGAGCGTGCCGTCGAACTCGCGCCCATTCATGAAGAGGCGAACGCCCCCTAAAAGGCTCTTGTCCACGGCCGTCTCGAGCCGGACGGTCTGCCCGGTCAGGTCTTCCAGTTTCTTCTTCAGGGCTTCCGTCTGCGCATCGGTGAGCGGGACCGGCGAGAGCGCCCGGACCGCGGTGATGCAGTGATCCCTGTCATAAAGCGCGCGGAACCTTGCGAGCACCCCTTCGGTCTCGCGGATCAGCCCCTGCTCGGTCAGGATCTTCAGACAGTTCAGGAGACAGGGCTCGATCCGGCCGCGGAAGGCCTGATCCAGCATCTCCGTACGTTCTTTTTTGGGGATCGCCGGGTCGCTTAAGAGCCGGACGTAGCCGGGCTCCCTAAGGAAGAGCGCGGTCACGCCTTCCAGGTCCCGAAGGACCCCGTCAGAGATCCCTTCGTCCCCGGAAAGCCCGTATAACGCGTCCCCGTACGCGGCAGCCCGTTCGGTCATGCTTCGCCCCCGATCTTTTTGATGAAGTCGTCCACCAGGGCGCTCTGATCCGCATCGGTCAGTTCGCGGCCGACCACCTTCTCGGCGACCTCAAGCGCGATGCCGGAGATGTCGTCCTTGACGTCGTTCAGCGCGCGCCGCTTTTCCAAAGCGATGTCCGCTTCGGCCTGGGTACGGATGGCGGAGGCTTCGCTCCTGGCGTCCTTCAGGATCTCATCGCCCTGCCGGCGCGCCTCGTGCGTGGCGGACCGGACGATCTCGGCGGCCTCGGCCTTGGCCTGGCCGATACGTTCTTCGTATTCCAGGCGCAGCGACTCCGCCGCCGCCTTTTTTTCTTCGGCGTCGGCGTAAATATCGTCGATCTCCTTCTGGCGGTCGTCGATCATCTTCTTGACGGGCTTGAAGAGGAACTTCCGCATGATCAGGAATACGAGTATGAGGTTGAACAGCGTGAAGAGCGCGGTCCAGGGATTAAAGCCGATGAAATTCTCGAATCCCTCCATACGTTCTCACCTCCTTTTGCGGCCGGCCGCTTTATTTGAAAACGAACAGCAGCAGGATGGCGATGACGAGGGAGTAGATGCCGGTGGTCTCGGCGACGCCGCAGCCGATCAGCATGTTCAGCCGCAGGTTGCTGGTGGACTCGGGCTGGCGGGCCATGCCTTCAAGGGCCTTGCCGACGGCATTACCTTCACCGATGGCCGGGCCGATGGCGCCCAGGCCCATGCAAAGTCCGGCGCCCAGGGCGCAGGCTGCTCTAATGATCGCTTGTTCCATTTGTTTGCTCCTCCTGGAAGTTATGATTGATTATTTGTTTCTTTATCATCACCGGCAGCGGTTTTTTGCCGGTTTTTGCCTCTCTGGATGCGCTCCTCGGGCGGCGGGCAGGCGCCGCTGATGTAGATCATGGAAAGGAGCGAGAAGACGAAGGCCTGGATCAGGCCCGCGAAAACGTCGAAGTAAAGCGACAGGACGGCCGGGATGCCCAGAGTCAGGAAGGGTACGCTCTCAGCGCCGCCCAGGATCACCGTGAGGCCGGCGATGCCGGTGAGAAGGATCAGGATCCCCAGCGGGTACCGGGCCTTCGAACGCATGAACAGAAGGACGGCCACGCCCGCAAGGATCACAAGAAGGCCCGCGAAATAAAGCAGGGTGCGCGTGCCGTCGCTGAATCCGGGATCCGGGAGCCGGATGAGGCCGGACAGGTAAGAGATCAGGGAAAGGAGGCCCAGCATGCCGGTCACGGCGCCCAGGATCTTCCAAAGAAGGCCTTTCTTGCCGGGCTTCGGCTTGACCGCGAAGAAGAGGACGATGCCGGCCGCCAGGAGAATGAGGGCCGCGGCGAGGCCGCTCGCGGAAGCCGCCTGTAAGAGCGCCGCCGAGGCGCCGGAAAGGGCCCAGTAGAGCATCGCCGTGATGACGCCGCCGCCGGCGATGTTTCCGAAGTGACGGAAGGCCAGCGAGACCGGCTGCGCAAGCTCGGAAACGACGTTCATCGGGGTCATGACCGCGATGGGCTCGGTGAAGCTCTTGAGCCAGGCCTTGAGGCCGAAGTTCTTGATGTTCTGGTACCAGCAGATCAGGGAGGTCATGACCGCCCAGGTCGCCGTGGTGCTGAGGTCGCCGGTGGATGAGCGGAGGATGCCGGTCATCCCCAGAAGCGAGCCCAGGATGGAAGAGAGGAAGAGGGCCGAAATGTACGGCGCCCAGCTGGAATTGTGCTTTCCCATGGCCTCTTCCACCAGGCCGTAGATCATGGTGACGCCCTTTTCGGTCAGGACCTGCGCGGGTCCGGGGCGCTTCTTCAGGTTCCGTCCCAGAAGGACGGCGGAAAGACAGAGGATCAGGGCGGCCACACAGGACGTGAGCACGGTCTGCGTTATGTTGATGCCGCCGAAGATGGGAATGGTAAACAGGATCTTAGGGCCGGTGATATTCATTCGGTTGTCTTTTCACCTCCCTTTCTGAAAGCTTCGCCGAAGGACAGGATCGGCCGGAACAGGACCAAAGGGACCACCAGCGCGATGATCCCCGCAAGCGGGAACAGATCGCTCAGGACCACGGCCAGCATGATCCCGGCCAGGGCCACGTAGCGGACCAGGCGGGACAGGTTCAGGATCCTCTTGGCGCGCGCGGCATCGCCCTTTTCGGCGGCGTTTGACGCCGCGTTCACGCCGATGGCCATCAGCGCGTAATTTCCGACGGCCAGGGCCACGCCGATGGCGGCGGCCAGGAGCACTTTTCCGTCCAGTTTTTTAAGCAGCGCAAAGACGCCCAGCATCACTGCCGCGGCGATGAGTTCTCCTATGGCGACGATCATCACGTCGCGTTTGACGGCTTTTTCTCCGCTCATGTGCGTTTACTCATGTTCGTTGAATCCTTCCGGCGGGCCGTCCTCCCGCCTGCCCAGGCGGTCGAGCGTCTTAAACGACCCGATCAGGCCGCCTGCGGCGCCTAAGACCCCCAGCGCCACGCCCAGGATCACGATCCATCCGCCCAGCTCGAACCGGTTCCGAAGCCACACCGCCCCTCCGATGAAAAGCACCAACGGGACGGCGACGGAAAGACCAAGCTGCGCGAGCCACGTCAGTGCTGTAAGGAAGTTGAATTTGGAACGCATGCGCCAGTCCTCTGGATCGTCTATGGTAAAAAACAATTATACACCGGGATGCGGATTTTCTCAAGGAGAAATGACCGCGCCCCGGGAAGCAGGAAATGCCTCAGTTCACTTCGCTTCCGGGAAATCCTTGAAGGTCACGTAATACTTCTTGCAGAACGCGCGGAGCGGCTCCAGATAGGACTCGAAGTATTTCCTGTGGTCCTTTTCATCGAAATAAACGGCTCCGCCGGCCAGCTTTTTGGAACTGACCGTGATGCGCCGCGTGGGCTTGTTGAAAAGCTTCGAGAACAGGGTGTTCTTAACGTAGGAAAAGGCGACAGTCTGCACGTCCTCGGCGTTCAGATTGAAGGGCTCGCGCCCGGCGCCGGTCTTCAGCATGAGGATGAGCTCGTTGCCTTCTGCGATGATGACTTCTTTTGCCATGGTGTCCTCCTCTCATGATCAAGATTTATTCTGTACATATTATAGCATCGGGGAACGCTCCTGAAAATGCTTTTTATAAGGAACTTTTAACTTTCGGACCGGAACCGTTCTTTATGGGGGCATCAGGAACTTTACGGAAAGGGAGTACACAAAACCGCCACATGTCTGTTATAATATCAGACAGGAGGACAGCGATGACGGACGGGAAAAGACAGTTATTTGAAAAACAGAAGGAGCTCCTGGACACCTTCCTCTCGCACGGGGCCATTTCCCGCGCGCAGTATGAGGAATCCCTGGGAAACCTGAAACAGAAGATGGGGATCGGCTCCGAAACGCGGAAGGCCTACTTCGCGGGCGGCTGCTTCTGGTGCGTGACGCCGGCGTTCTATGCGCTTCCGGGCGTCCGGAAGGTCGTTTCCGGTTTTTCCGGAGGCTGTGAGGAAGCCCCTTCTTATGAGGACGTGAAGGCCCAGAAGACCGGGCACCGGGAGACCGTGGAGGTCGAATACGACCCCGCGGAAACGCCTTATGAGGAGCTGCTGGACGTCTACTTAAAGGACGTGGACCCGTTCGATGGGGGCGGGCAGTTCATCGACCGCGGACGCTCCTACACACTGGCAATTTACTATACGGACGAGCGGGAAAAGGAGCAGGCGGACCGGGGCGTGAAGGCGCTGGAAGCCCGCTTCGGGCAGGAAGCCGCCATCGCGCTGGAACCGTTCAAGAGCTTTTACCCGGCCGGGGAGGAGCACCAGGACTGGTATAAAAAACACCCGGCGGAATTTGAGGAAGAGATGCGCGTGTCCGGCAGGCGGGACGCCGGGATCTGACCCGGGCGCCGTACGGAAGGCGCGGTTCTATGGAAAGGAGACCTGAGATGAAAGTGACGCTGAATCCCGACGCGGAGATCGTGAAGATCGTGCGCGAAGGGCTGGAGAGGAGCGGCGGCTACTGCCCGTGCCGGCGCGAAAAGACCGAAGACACCAAATGCATGTGCAAGGAGTTCCGGGACCAGATCAAGGATCCCGAATTCGAGGGCTTCTGCCACTGCATGCTGTACTATAAGGAGAAATGAAGGAGGACGGTAAAATGGCCGAGATCGTGATCACGAAAGACAATTTTGAAGAGGAGGTCCTGAAGTCCGATAAGCCGGTGCTCCTGGACTTCTGGGCGACCTGGTGCGGGCCCTGCCGGATGCTGGCGCCCGTCATCGATGAGATCGCCGCGGAATACGAAGGGCGCGTCAAGGTCGGCAAGATCAATGTGGACGAGGAAGAGGAGCTGGCCGCCGCGTTCGGTGTGGACAGCATTCCCACGCTGTACGTCATGAAGGACGGAAAGGCCGTGAAGAAGGGCATCGGATACATGCCGAAGGAGCGCGTCGCCGCGCTTTTGGATTAAGGCCGTACAGGCCGAAGAAAAAGACCCTGCGTTTGCAGGGTCTTTTTAATGTCCGGGATCAGATCCGTTCCAGCGCTTCCATCCATTCACGAGCGGCATTTTCCCGCAGGAAGCGCTGCGACGTGGTTTTGGCCGCGCGTCCCAGGCTTTCGCGGAATTCCGGGTCTTCGGCAAGGCGCAGCATCGCCCGGAAGAGGGCGTCTTCATCGCCGCGGGGGACCAGCAGGCCGTTTTTGCCGTCCTCGATCACCTCTTTAGAACCTTCGCAGTCGGTCGAAACGCAGGGGAAGCCCATCATCATGGCCTCCAGGAGCGCGTTCGAGAAACCTTCGAAATCGCTGGAGAGCACAAAGATCTCCGCGTCCCGGATTGCTTCATGGACCTTGACCAGGCGGCCTTCCAGGAAGACGTGATCCCGGAGCCCAAGCTCCCCGATGAGCGCTGTGAGTTCTTTCCGAAGATAGCCTTCCCCGCAGATCGAGAGCGTATAGTCCGGGTGGAACGCGTGAAACCGGGAAAAAGCGCGGATCAGCATCGCGTGGTTCTTCTGCGGGCCGAGGCGCCCCATCGTCACGATCCGGTGCCGGAGCGGCGCCTCGCGGAGGCAGGGGACGGCGACCGGGTTCGGCAGGATCGAGCTGTGCGCCCGGACCGTTTCGCTGAAAAGGTCTCGGACGGCGGCCGTCTGGAAGATCACGTGGTCCGCACGCTCGTAAACGGACCGGATGACGTCTATCCTGCGCGCGTCCTGCGGCGCTTTCGTGGGATCGTTCCGCTCGCAGCAGACGGTTTTTTCACGGACCTTCGAGTTGACGTTCAGGAGGTTCATGCCGGACAGGAAGGAGAGCGAGATCAGCGGTTCCCTTCTTTTTTTCAGTTTTCTGACGAGGCGCAGGCGGATCTTTTCATAGAATTTCGGCTCCGGTGCCATGAAAGGGAGTTTGACGGTTTCTACGGCCTCCGAGACCGGGTAGAAAGGCTTCCGGTCGTTCGCGTAGATCAGCACGACGTGCCATAAGCGGGATAATTCGGAAGCGATGACCGTGGCCACGCGTTCCGCGCCGCCTCCGCTTAAGGACGGCACCATCACGAATATCGTTCTTTCTCCGTCATTTTGCATGCGGGAATGCCTGAGACACGTATGGATGTCGGAAACGCTGAGAAAGAACCGGTAAACAGTCTGACCAAAAGTCCACAGGAAAGTACCCCGAAGCTTGCCCAGGGTCTTGCTCGTTCTCAGTTTTTCCATCAGGTTGTAACTCATCATGCCATCTTTATCATACACAGAATTCTACAATATGAAAAGCATATTTTGATATTGACTTTATTATGATACCGTGATAAAGTGATGAAGTGCAATTGATACTCTGGAGGTTCTTATGAACTTTGACCTCAGCGTGCTGGATGAGACCGAGCGGATCATCTACACACTTCGAAAACTTTATACGGACGCGGGGTACGTCCGCTACCGGATGAGCAAATTCGAGGAATACGACCTCTACGTGAACAACCGGAACTTCCTTCTGTCCGACCGCGTCCTGACGTTCACGGACGGCGACGGCCGCCTGATGGCGCTGAAACCGGACGTCACGCTCTCCATCGTCAAGAACACGAAGGAGCCCGCGGACGGTCCGATGAAGCTCTTCTACAACGAAAACGTCTACCGCGTCCCCAAAGGCGGGGACGTGTTCCGTGAGATCCCGCAGACCGGGCTGGAGTGCATCGGGGAACTCGATGCGGAAACGGTCGGGTCGGTGCTTTTGTTGGCGGCGAAGAGCCTGCACGCCGTTAGCCCGCGCTCCGCGCTGGCGCTTTCGGACCTGGACGCCCTGACTGCCGTTCTGGACAGGATCTCCGGCCCGTACACGCTCCGGGAGGAGCTCCTCTCCTGCGTGAGCACGCGGAACGCCCACGGGCTCCCGGAGGCCTGTGCGAAGTACGGTGTGGACGAAAAGTACGCGGCGCCCATCGCCGCGCTCCTGTCGCTTCCGGACAGCCCGGAAGAAGCCCTGGAGGCGCTCCGGGGGTCCGATGATCCCGCGCTTCAGGCCTCTGCCCGGGCGCTGGCCCCGGCGGTCGAAAGCCTCCGCGCGCACGATCCTTCGGCCCGCATCCTCATCGATTTCTCGCTGGTGGGTGACATGAACTACTACAACGGGCTCTACTTCAAGGGCTACGTGGACGGCGTGCCGGAGCCGGTGCTGCAGGGCGGGCGCTATGACCGCCTGATGGCCAAGATGGGCCGGAAGTCCGGGGCCCTGGGCTTTGCGCTCCGGCTCGACCTTCTGGAAAGACTGGACGGGGAGGCGCAGAAATGAAGGAAATGCTGAACATCGCGCTCCCGAAAGGGCGCCTGGGCGAACAGTCCTACGAACTTTTTGAGCGGGCCGGCTTCCCCTGCCGGGAGGCCATCACGGACAGCCGCAAGCTGATCTTCGAAAACGAAGAAGCGGGCGTCCGCTACTTCTGGGTCAAGCCGTCGGACGTGGCCATCTACGTTGAGCGCGGCGCCGCCGATCTGGGCGTGGTGGGAAAGGACGTGCTCCGCGAGGAAACGCCCGAAGTCTACGAACTTCTGGACCTTGGGATCGGCAGATGCCGGATGGCCGCCGCCGCCAAAAACGGCTTCAAAGACGATCCGTCGCATACCCTCCGGGTGGCTACGAAGTTCCCGAACGTCGCCAAGGCGCATTACGCGGCGGTCGGCCGGGAGATCGACGTGATCCGCCTGAACGGCTCCATCGAACTCGCGCCCATCCTGGGACTCTCCGACGTCATCGTCGACATTGTGGAGACCGGGACCACGCTTCGGGAGAACGATCTTTCGGTCGTGGAGGAGTTGTTCCCCATCAGCGCGCGCCTGATCGCGAACCGCGCGTCTTATATTTTCAAGAAAGGACCGGTCAGCCGCGCGGTCGGCGCGCTGGCGGCCGTCGCCAAGGAAGCGGGGAGATAAGCCCGCAAAAAAGTCCGGAAAGGCCCGGAAAGAGGCCTCCGGGGAGAAGAAGAGGACAGAACATGATCCGCATCATGAAATACGGCGAAGTGCCGAACGAAGAGATCTTTGCAAGAAAAGAGCCGCTTCAGGACGTCTCGGGCCCGGTCCGGGAGATCATCGAGGACGTCCGGAAGAACGGCGACGAAGCCCTGATCCGCTACGCGGAGAAGTTTGACGGCGCAAAGCTTACGAACCTTCTGGTCACGAAGGAAGAGATCCAAGAGGCGCTTGACGCCGTGGATCCCGAGTTCCTCAGGGTGCTTCGGCGCGCCGCGGACCGGATCCGCGCCTTCCATGAGAAGCAGGTCCGGACCGGTTTCATCCTGACCGATGAACAGGGCGTGGTCTCCGGGCAGCGGATCATCCCCATCGACCGCGCGGGGCTCTACGTCCCCGGCGGCACGGCGCCCTATCCGTCGACGGTCCTGATGGACACCATCCCGGCAAAGATCGCGGGCTGCCGCGAGATCGTGCTGACCACGCCGCCCGGGAAAGACGGGAAGATCGCGCCGGTGATCCTGGCGGCGGCGCATGTGGCCGGCGCGGACCGCATCGTGAAGGCGGGCGGGGCGCAGGCCATTGCCGCCCTGGCGTACGGGACGGAATCGGTCCCGAAGGTCGATAAGATCGTGGGCCCGGGCAACGCCTACGTGGCCGAAGCTAAGCGCCAGGTCTTCGGAAAGGTCTCGATCGACATGATCGCGGGCCCGTCCGAGATCCTGATCGTGGCGGACGGGAAGACGGATCCCCGGCACGCGGCCGCCGATCTCCTTTCGCAGGCCGAGCACGACGTGCTTGCCAGCGCGGTCCTGGTCACGGATTCGGCAGAACTCGCGGAAAAGGTCGCGGAGGAGATCGAGCGTCAGCTGCCGCTACTGGAGCGGGAGCTGATCGCGCGGGCGTCCGTGGAAAACAACGGAAAGATCATCATCGCGGACAGCATCGGAGAGGCGGTCGGGATCGCGAACGAGATCGCGCCCGAGCACCTGGAGCTCCTTCTGGACGCCCCGTTCGACTGGCTCGGCGCGGTGCGGCACGCGGGCTCGGTGTTTTTGGGCCGCAGCTGCCCGGAGGCCCTGGGCGACTATCTGGCCGGCCCCAACCACACGCTTCCCACCGTCGGGACGGCGCGCTTTTCAAGCCCCCTTTCCGTCGATGATTTCGTCAAAAAGACGCAGTATACGTACTTCACCGAGGACGCGTTCAAGGACGTGGCCGCCGATCTTTCCCGCTTCGCCCGTGCGGAGGGCCTGACTGCCCACGCCAGGAGCGCGGAGATCCGGCTGGAGTAAGGGCCTCGGAACGAGCCGGGGGATCCGCGGAGGAACAGGATCCGTGACCGAAAGGAAAACGATATGAGCCGCTTTCTGGAGCCCGGGCTTCAGACCGCCGCCCCTTACGTGCCGGGCGAGCAGCCGAAGAACCGAAAACTGATCAAACTGAATACGAACGAGTCCCCGTTCCCGCCCGCGCCGGGTGTGACCCGGGCCGTGGAAGAGGCCGCGAAGGACCTTCGCCGCTACTCGGACATCGGCTGCACGGCGCTCCGGGAAAAGCTCGCGGAGCTGTATGAGATCGCGCCGGACGAGATCCTGTTCACGAACGGATCGGACGAGATCCTCTCCTTCGCGATGCGCGCCTTCTCCGGCGGAAACGTAAAAAAGACCGGCGCCGCGTTCGCGGATGTGACCTACGGGTTCTACGAGGTCTTCGCGGAATATTACGGGATCCCGGCGCATGTGATCCCGCTGGATGCCGAATTCCGGATCCGGCCGGAGGACTACATCGGCCTTCACGAGACCGTCTTCCTGGCGAATCCGAACGCGCCCACGGGCCTGGTTCTCTGCCTTTCGGACGTGGAGCGGATCGTGGCCGGAAACCCGGAGAACGTCGTTGTGGTCGATGAGGCCTACATCGATTTCGGCGGGGAATCGGCGGTTCCGCTGATCAAAAAGTACGACAATCTCCTGGTCACGCAGACGTTCTCCAAGTCGCGGTCCCTGGCCGGCGGACGGCTCGGCATGGGGATCGGGAACCGGGAACTCGTCAAAGACCTGGAACGCGTCAAATTCATGACCAACCCCTATAACGTCAACAGCCTGACACAGGCCGCGGGCCTGGCGGCCCTTAACGATCAGGCATATATGAAGGCCTGTACCGGGGAGATCATAAGGGTCCGGGAGGAATGCAAAAAGGCGCTCAAAAACATGGGCTTTTATGTGCTCGATTCGAGTACGAATTTCCTGTTCGCGAAGCATGAAAAACTGGCGCCCGGTCATTTGTACGCGAAGCTGAAGGAACGG
>JAEEGL011913066.1_pt1 | contig 13435 bp, 7 predicted proteins | sample 9134231 | NCBI WGS metagenome assembly JAEEGL01 (sample SAMN16246548, study PRJNA631951) | gut metagenome | biome: gut microbiome; feature: rumen; material: fiber-attached | host: Bos | place: Iran: Karaj | collected 2018-10 | reverse complement strand
CTTCCTCTTGGGGCGTCCTGCATCGGAAAGAGGCGTCATTCAACTTGATGGGAAGTTGGGCTGGCAGTTCCACATTTTCCCAAAAAGCATGCCTTGCTTCAACATAATGCCTGATGACAGCATGTACTGGTGCACCTGTCCCGAATGCTCCAAGTACAAGACAGCCAAGGAACGTAACGAGTTTATGTGGCGTTTTTTCACAGAGGCCGCCGACACAATGAAGAAGGAGAATGTTAAGGGATATCTCACCACAATGGCATACGGTCAATATCGTTCTGTCCCTGAAGTGCGTATTCCTGACAATCTGCTTGTGATGCTTGCGACCAGGGGCCCATGGAACGAGGGAAACGAGGTTGTCAGGGACGCCGAGATGTCTTTGCTTAGGCAATGGACGCAAAAACTTGGCGGCAAGACCTGGTTGTGGACATATCCAGGCAAGTACCATGGCCGTGGCCTCAACATTCCACATACCACGCCAAGAGCCACCGCTGCGTTTGTTAAGCGGGTTAGACCGTACATCTTTGGTGTATTTTTTGAAAGCGCCAGCGAAAATGCAATCTACAACTACCTTTTCCATTACGTGTTCGGCAAGATTCTTTGGAATCCTGACACTGACATAGACGCATTGCTTGCTGAGCATGCGCAACTTATGTATGGCCCAGCAGCCAAGCAGATGCAGGATTTCTTCGATACAGTCGAGCGCAACTGGCTGAAAATCGTTCACAACAGCATGATGGGGGCAAGTGGACCTGCCATTTTGTGGCCTTCCGACATGGATATCTGGAACAAGATATACTCTGAGAATGAAATCAGCAGGATTAACGGGCTTTTCGCCGCTGCGAAGAAACTCTGTGCAGGCAAGGCGGAATATCTGGAGCGTGTCCAACTTCTTGAAAAAGAGATGTGGCTGCCAACATGCAGAGCGGCGGCAGAATATCGGGCTACACAAGGCACGGCTGAAAACTGGAAGGCCTTTATGCCAGCAGCGGATGCGAGTCCTGTTATGGATGGCAAACTGGATGATCCAGTCTGGAACAAGGCAGGTGTATTGCATCTTTCGCCGCTGAAGGACGCTTCCCCCGCAGAAGTCAATACCGAGATTCGCTTGCTACATGATGAGGAAAACTATTATTTTGGCATTACCTGCCAGGAACCTGGTGAACCTGTCACTTTTGAAAGACCTAGAGACAATGGGGAGATTTACAAGGATTCAACCATAGAGATATTCCTCTCGCCAGACCGTCATCCTCAACGTTACTATCAGTGGCTGATAAATCCATCTGGCTCATTCGGAGATTTGTGCCGCCCAAATGGAACCAGAGGCACTCCAAACGGCTCGGACGGCAAGTGGCAGAGCAATGCAGAGATCAAGACGCACATAGAGGTTGGTAAGCATTGGACCGCAGAAGTTCGCATTCCTAAAAAAGATATGCCTGCTCCTGCTCCAGAAGGTATGCTTGCGGACTTTGGACGGCATCGCAATGCCGTCAACACGAAGGTGCAGACCAACCTTTACAACTGGAGCCCTGTCGCTCATTCATTTGGGGACATTGACCGCTTCGGCTCCTTGGTGCTTGGAAAAGACACTCGCTGCAACATATTATCCGATGCTGATTTTGTCCCACAAATTGGAGCCAATCCAAATACCTGCGGCAAATGGAAAATCTCGCCCAATGCGGCATTCCCTCTGGACAGGCAGTTTTTCGTGTCAGGAACCGCCTCTCTTAAATTTGAGGGAACGCAAGGGAGCATTGTTTCGCAGAACATAAAACTGAAGCCTGACATGAAATATGCGCTGAGCTTCTACTGCCGCCTGGAGGATGTGGCCTCCGATGGAGCGGGCAGCAGGTTCATAGTTTATGTGAATGAGGGTTCAGGAAGGCATATTGTTCTTCCGCAAAAAAGCCCATTGCGTGGCACTTGCCCCTGGACTAGGATAGAGTGTTCTTTCACAACTTCTGCCGATGTCGGCAAGAAATCAGGTCAGACCTTTAGTTTTCAGTTCTTGAAAATGAAGGGCAAGGCATGGATAGACCATGTCGAACTGTATGAATTGGGACCAAAAGATGCAAAATAGAGCAAATAGTCATTTCGTGCGATTGCAGGGGGCATTGGGGAATGCTCTTCTGAAAACCTCGGAGAACAGGTTGAAGAAAGTCGACTACAGGCTCCTGGAATCCGTATTCATCGAGCGCAATGAAGATGACGACGGATGGCGCTGTGAATTCTGGGGCAAGATAGTTCGCTCCGCAATTTTGGCCAATCATTCGCTCAGAGACCCTGAATTGGCAGAAATAATAAGGAAAACTGCCCATAATGTCATGGCGACCCAAAGCCCCGATGGTTGCATTAGCTCATATCCCGCTGGAAAGCAGACAGAGGCATGGGATATATGGGGACGCAAGTATGTGCTGCTGGCACTGCTGCGATACTATGAACTGGTAGAGGCAGATGATGCTGTGCTGCTTTGCTGTACCAGAATGCTTGACCATCTGATGCGCCAACTTGCGCCAGAAGCCAAGGACATACGAAAATGCGGACATCATGGAGGTTTGGCTGCAAGTTCGATACTTGGTGCGGTGACTGGCGTATATAGAATCACAGGCGAAAAGCGCTTTCTTGATTTTGCCGAATACATAGTCCGCTCTGGCTGTTCCACTGCACATGACATTTTTGCGTCTGCCAGAGCAGGAGTGCCACCCAAGGATTTGGGCAATGGCAAGGCATACGAGATGACCAGTTGTTTTCAGGGACTGGCTGAATTGCATCTGCTTGCCCCCCGCCAAGAATATCTGGACGCTTGCGTAAAGTACTTCAATGATGTTAGGCAAAGGGAGATTTTTGTGACTGGTGTGGGAGGGCTGAAGGACTGCTGCGGAGAATACTGGAACGATGGTGCATTCAGGCAAACCAGAAGTGATAGCGGCGTTCTTGGCGAGACTTGCGTTACAACCACCTATCTGCATTACTGCGAGGCAATTTCCCGTCTTATCGACTCTGCTTTGCCTATGTGCGAGGCTGAACGTTCGTTGTACAATGGCATATTGGGAGCCATGTCACCAGACGCCACTAAATGGATACACTGCAATCCTACTCCGCTTACAGGCGGTGGAGCGAAAATTCCAGCGGATGACCAGATACTGCGGGGCTTTGGAAAGCCTTTTGGCGGCAATGATTGCTGTTTGGCCCAGGGGCCTGAGGCATTGGCGCTGGCGCCAAGACTGGCGCTTGTGCAAAGTGCAGATGCTGTCACCTTGAATTTCTTCGAGCCGCTGGAGGCTCGCTTCAGCGATGGCACTGTACTGGAAGTGTCTGGAAATTACCCATACGAGCCAGTGGCGGAGATTTCCGTTCATGCGGAAGGCGATTTCTGCCTTAGGCTGCGTGTGCCGTCATTCTGCAGAACAATCACATTGAATGGCGAGCCGTGCGATTTTATTTCAGGAGAATATCTGGTGCTGAAACGTCAGTGGCTGGACACAGACAAGTTGACAATGGATTTTGATTTTTCATTGCGGGAAGTGTTACCGCCAGATGGCTCGCCATTTAGGGCGGTGTTACGCGGGCCGATAGTGATGGCGGAACCATCAACGATGCCTGCTACAGCATCTGTGCTTGCTTCTTGGAGGGGGCGGCGTCTGGTGGATTATGCCTCGGCGGGAAGTGGAATGTGCGCAGAGGACACTTTGACGGTATGGTTCCAAGACAACAAATGAACCTTTCTTAATAAGGACTAATATGCTCAAAAATATATCTTTGAAACCCATTACTGGGACATTCGTTAATATGCTGATCTCAGACACTGGCATCGTGAATGCTGGCCTCGATGATTGGGAAAAGGACTTCAGGATGATGAAGGCCATTGGAATGGACCACCTGTTTATCATTCGCACCGAATGGGAGCAGAATGGTTGCCATCTGTCAGCCGAGGATCCACGTTCCACGACATGGCCTGAGGACGAGTGCCTTCTTGACATGGTGTTCCGCTTGGCGGACAAGTATGGGATGACCGTGTTTCTTGGCGGCCCAGTAAGCATAACTAACATTCATCTTGGGGATTGGCGCAAGGAAATTGATGACAACAAGCGCTTCTACGACAGGACAGTTGCCAAATATGCCAATCATCCATGCCTGAAAGGGCTTTATGTTTCCCTTGAGGCACTGCCATGGCATTTTAATTTCCTGGACATTTGTCTTGGAGTACTGCAATATATGAGGAAAACCTTTCCAGGCATGAAGACTTTCATGTCTCCCTCGTTTACTGGTGTTCTTGGCAATATGAGCACTAAATACACGCCAAAACAATGGTGCGACATCTACGGACGCTATTTTTTTGAGCCTGCCGCTGGATTGCTGGATTATTGCGCTCCGCAGGATACTATAGCAAGTCCAGAGTGCCGACTGGGTGTGATAGGAGACAATGGTCTCAGCGAATGGTATTCCGAGGCAACTGAACTTTTCGACAGATGCGGTGTGGAGTTGTGGAGCAACATTGAGACTTTCCAAAGGCCGTTCCCTGGACATGGTGAGCCAAATGGCGTGTTTCGTCAGGCCGACTATAGAACATTATATATGAAGTTGGCTGTGGCTTCTCAATTTGTAAAGCGTATAATTACATACGAATATTTCAGTTGCATGAGTCCTAACACTGAATGGGGTTCCGCGAGGAGACTGTTGGAGCGCTATCTTGAGATGCTTGGAAAGAATCCACAGATTATTGGTGAAATATTTGACTGACTTAATAGTTAATTCGTGATTTTAGCTGTTTGCCTGAAAGGTAAGTACCGCAAATCTATTATGTGAGCGCTGTGGCAGCGTTCACAATTATGTGCCATGCAATCTTTTCCATTGCATGGCATTTTTTTTTCACAGATATCCCATAACGCAATTGATATTCCTGTAGTGAATTAGTAGGAGCAAAATCTGACAAAATCACTTTTCTGATATATCGAAAAAGTTAGTAATTAGTCACTCCCCCTATGTTTTTCCATACGCCGACGGCGTATGGAAAAACATAGGGGATATTGGCCCATTGCAATAGTTATGGGATATCTGTGCATTTTTTTGTTTTTATCAACTTGAAAATGATTAATTATAGTTTACAATATAATTAATCACAAAAATTATGGCTTGATAAACAAACGGATAAGTTTTTATGGATAGAACCAATGGATTCAAGAGTGAGCAGGTAGCGGCTATACTTCGTGAACGTATAATCACAGGTGAGTATCCTTTGGGGAGCCGTCTGCCGTGCTGCGCTGAATTGGTGAAGTTGTACGGCATAAGTCACGTGACTGCGTACAAAGTCCTGGCGCGTCTTGAGCAGGACGGATATGTGACGCTGAAAAAACACGTAGGCAGCACGGTCTGTTATATTCGTGAGGCTTCAGTTCCAACCTGCCCAGTTGTGAACCTAATCTCTGGTGCGGCTCATATTTCAATTTATGAGGATTTCTTTGACCAGGGAAAGAAAGTTTTCGATGAGACTGGCTGGGAAGTCAGGCAATTCCGCCTCAGTCGTGCATCTGTTTTGCCAGACGACATACTGCTGGCCGTAAATCAGCCAGATGCTTTCTCCATCTTCATGGGAGTGCAAGAAATATTCAGGAACACCCTGGCCACACTGGATCATTTTTACCAGCGTGCCATTTACATTGGCGAATATCTGGGAGACCCAAGACTGACTTGCGTCACTTGCGATGAAGCCGCCAGCATCCGCCTGATATTGGAGCATTTTCATGCGCAGGGGCGGACGCGCACTGCGATTGTCCGCTACAGCATGAAGAACCTTACAGAGGACATGCGCCTTACCTATTGGCGGAGTGAAATGATGGGGGCTGGAGCTTCCTTCCGTTGGTGTACAGATCATACTTTCTATTGCAAAGCCACTCCCAAGCATGAGGAAACTGCCTGGATGTATGATTCCTTTGAAGGTCTATGGGCTTCTGGGCGCCTCATGGAAATTGATTCTATCATTATACCAAATGAATTGCATGCTTCCATTTTTGAGGAAATCTGCGCCAGCAAAGGCATCCGGATCCCACAGGACATCGCAATTGTCACCATTGGCAATGACCCTTGCTGCTCCACTGCAAAACCTTCTCTGTCCCATCTTGACAATAATTTAGGACGCCATTTGGAACTTGCACGGGATATTGTGGAAGGACGCTTGAGGGGCGATGGCATTCTTCAGCAGTTCTACGCATTCCAGCCTAGCTTGAAAATTGCAGGTAGCTCCTGTGTGAAAAATTAGAAAACAAAGGACATCAAGGATAATTGAACTTTAAGTTGAACCATGCCTCAAAACAAAGGGAAAAATCATGCACAACAAACTAAAAAAGCAAAGTTTTACACTTATTGAACTGCTGGTGGTCATCGCAATCATTGCTATTTTAGCCGCAATGTTGTTGCCAGCATTAAGCAAGGCACGGGAAAAGGCGCGTTCCATCTCATGCATTAACAACATGAAGCAAATTGGAATGTTGGGCCTTTTCCAATACAATGAGGATTTCACCTTTGCCTTGGGTGCAACAATAGGCAATTTTGGACGAAATGGCGCGGCCTATTGGTTCTACTTCTTAGGAAAACCACGTACAATAAGCGCAAATTTAGGGGCGCCTGGGCAATCCTACATTCCTGGCTATACAGATGCTTTTGGTGCATATTACCGTAATGAAGTAATGCTTTGCCCTTCCAAGGACTGGAAATGCACTTCTCGTGTGGCTGCGACATTGCCCAATACTGACTACGCCATCAACCAGGGGTTCTGTGCCAAAAATACAAAAATCAGTAAGATTGGTTCTGGCGGCGCCAGTTCTAGTGACGCAAATCTATTCAAACTGGATACTGTTGAGCAGCCATCGTCCATACTATGGATGGGTGAGCCAGCCGAGAACAAGGTCTATCTTTCCTGCGCAGAAGCCGCATTTCCACCAGCAATGATTCATGCAGGGGTGACAACGAATGTGGCGTTTATTGACCTGCACGTTGCCGCCCTTAACCAAGGGGCAATTCCACATTATGACTGGTATGGCACTGGTTATGGAAACAAGTTGCCTTGGAGTTATTAAACTGGAAAAATCAAGACACCGATGAAGAACTGCCTTTTAATTGAATTGCTGTTGGCATTGGGACTTGCGGCAGCGCCAATCTATAAGGAAACTTTTGACACACGCCCGCGACACTTTGAAGTCGTAAAAGGCGCGGCCTCCAAAATCCAAGCTGACACTGATTTGGAGGTCGGTCATCTCAAACCTGGTTCACGCCGCCTCACACTTGCTTCAGGCGCTGCGGATGGCGGCAGTCTTTCCCGCTACCAGGACGTCAAACCTGGCCATGCCTATACATTTGTTGTGTTCGCAAAGGCTACGGGCTTCAGTGAAGATGCCTCGATACGCCTGAGCGCACAAACACGTGACGGCAAATACCAGCAGCTTCCCCCGCCCACGCCTGTGATTGTCGGAAAAACCTCCCAGACAGTAGGCAGGTTCAGGGACTGGAGACGCATTACGCTGACTGTTGTCTTCCCTGCCGCCGACCCCAAATGGAGCCCTGTCAAGAAGCTGATATTTCTCTATGGCGTGCATTCTGATGGGGCACAGGCAGGAACAGTCTGGTTTGATGAAGTGGAAATTTACGAAATGTCTGAGGAGGAGTTTGAATGACGTGTGCAATTACCCTTTGCTGCCTGCTGCTTGGCTTGCTGTCATTTGGAAATGAATTCCATAGGCTCAAGCCCGAAGAGAAAATTCACAGGGCAGGGCAATGTTTTGCGCTTACTTTCGACAAGTATGATTCCAATGCGGACTATGCGGCGGGGAATCCCGCAAATATCGGCAAAGTCCGCAATCTTGCACTGGGGCTGAGGGGAACACTTGGCTTTGACTTGGCTCCAGCCTACTTTCCCGAACAGGGCGAGACCTTGAAGTTCGAGCTGCCTGGCAACCTTAATCCTGCTGCGGGAACGGTGATTTTATGGGTCAAGGCACAAAATTATGACCAGAACCAGACTACGCCCTCCCGCTCCAACATCGGGCTGTTTGAGTTCAAGTGCGTTGGCGAAGGTGCATATAGCCACCTCATGATATATGACTATTGCGGAAAGACCTGCGCTACCTGGCTTAGCAGTCTGCCTGGAGTTAATCGCTCTGTAGTTGCACCCACTGCCAAGTTCAAAATCCGCCCCCAGGAGTTTTATCAGATCGCTGTCACCTGGAATTCGCGCGAGCTGTCGTTGTATGTCAATGGCGAGTTGGCCGAATGCAATCAATTGCCAGCGCCCGCCGAGAGCCTTATAAACGGCACCATTCCCAAAGTTGGCTCATACATCGCAGTGCGCCCGTACATCTACGATGACAAGAATAAATATCAGGTGGTGCTGGATGACATTACTATCTACGATGCCGTGAAAACTCCGCTTTGGATTCAAAACCAATATCGCAAGCTCTTGGTTGACAAGGGCGTCAACCTGCATTCATTTACTTTCACTCCCCATGGCATTGACAACGGAAACTCCTGCGCAAATGCTGGCTTTGAACTGGAATTTGACTTAAGCCTTTGGCAGGATCGCCCAGAACAGCTGCGTGCCCTGAATGTCACCATATCCGCCGATGGCAAGCCTATCCAGACGCGCAAATGCACGAAAATGCTGGAGTTCCTCAAAAATCCTGTTATGCTGTTCCAGACAATGCCAGCAGGACGCTATGACGTTCACGCCGAATTGCTTACTGCCGATGGCAAGCCTGAGGAGCTGGAAACTGCCATTGAGCTTCCTGATACCCGTTTCATTGGCAATAGGCTTGGCCTGGAGGACACAGTCCCTGCGCCTTGGACAGAACCTGAACTGGCAGGCCGCACCGTCAAAGTCTGGAATAGGTCATATCACTTCGGGGACGGCCCATTTCCTGTGAGCATACAGATTGGTGGCCAGCCCCTGCTGCTGAAGCCTGTGCATCTGCTTATGCAGCCTGAGAAGAACATAGTCTGGAAGGCTGGAGCAGTGACGCGCAACCATTGCGATGTTGTGCTTACTGGAACTGGGCATGCAAAGGGCTTCGTGGTAAATTACCGCACCACAGTCAGTTTTGACGGACTAATTGACGTGCAGTTCAGCATTGATGGCGAGCCTGAACTGGACAGTATGGCTTTGACCTGGCAGGTGGCTCCTGACTTCACACGCTTCCTCAAGATTCCAACTGTGGTGGAATCACAGCAGGATCCATACGAATTTGCATTTGATTCCATCAGGCCAAAATATCTGCACCTAGTGTCCCAAAAGGGCGGATTTGCCTTTAATTATGAATCTGATGCAAATTGGCGCTATGCTCCTGGAGACCCTATCTTCTCAGCCAGCCGCGCAAATGGGCAATGCGTGGTTCGTTTCGTCAATCAGAAAGTGAGGTTGCCAATGAATGTCACCTATCATTTTCTGTTTACCGCAACTCCCACGCGTCCTTTCCCAGAAAGGATTCGCGGTCTTGGCATTTATGACGAGTCGAACCCAGATTTCATGATGATAAATCATCCCAAGGACGCCTTTACGTCAGCCGCTAGCTTCCATGCATCCAAGAATTTTGAGCAGGCCATGAAAAGCTGGACTACAATCTCACCTGGACGATGCATCTACTACTCCATGGCTGATGCCTTGACCCTCAAAGACCCAGTCATGAAATTTTTTGCAAAATATTGGGACATACCTGGCAGATACCGCTATCCAATGGATGGCAGCATCACTGCCAATGCCTGTACCTCAACAACCATGGCCGATTATCTGCTGGCAAACCAGAATGATCTATGGTCACGAACGCTTTCAGACCGCTTTTCAATGGTTTATTACGATCTGTGCGGCGCTGGTTTCTGCGCTAATCCATTCCATGGCTGTGCCTTCACCGACGCGTTCGGGCGCAGTGTTTGCCGAAGCGAACTACTTAGCAAACGACAACTGATTCTACGAACACTGCGTCTGTGCCGACAGCATGGCAAACAGCTAATGCTGCACGCCCAGCGCTGGTATTATCCACCCTTGCACGGTTTGGCGGATTATTGGTTCCCAGGCGAAGAACATGGCTCCATTATCGCCGCCAATCCATTCGGATACACAGATGAAATAACAGACCTTGTCTGGCAGGCCGAATTTGACCGTGATGTAGTGGGCACAGCCGTTGTGATGTGCAATGCCATTGGTTGGATCAAGGCGGCTCAAAAGAAGCAGAAGGCACCAACCAGGGCACTCTTGTCAGCCACTCTTCCATACGACATTGAACAAGGAGGAGCCTACCGCAACACCGCTGTAACAGGTGAAGTGATGACGGCTTATCGTCAGCTTGGCGTCTATGGCCCCTGTGAGCAGGTGACGTTTCATCGCTTTGACGTGCAAAGGGATATAGTCCCCGATGATGAAGAATGTCGAATAAGCTACTATGCCCTGCCTCGTGACCGCCGTGTAATCGTGGTCAGCAATCCAACTCCAATTCCCAAGACCATCAGCGTCAGGATGCTTAACTGCCCATTGCTTGGTGGAAAATTGCTGGACTGCATTTCCAATGAGTCACTGCCAGTGGTCAATAAAACCATTGCACTCGAACTGCCTCAACGTAGTTTTCGGATTCTCACCAATGACCTTTCGCGGAAAATTGACCGCCCCATCCCCCTTGACTATCGTGAACCATACACCCGCGGTGTTTCCTGCTGGCGAGATTTCAATGCTGCCCAAGACGGGGCAATTCGAGTGGACTTTGCAGCAGCCGAAAAACCTCGCTACGGCGGGCATTTAGAATGCTATCCGCTGAAGCCAGGAGGCCGTCTGAACGTTTCGCTGGAGCTTAAAGCCACAGGCCTTGATGCGAAAAGTCCAGCCATAATATCACTGCAGTTGCGCACACCCAAGAGGAAATATTTGCCAGGCGAGGTCGGCCATCCCTCCAAATGCCTGCCTGATGATTGTCGCGAATGGAGGAAAGTCAGCTTCTCGGCCTTGGCGGCAGCCACGGATAAGCAGGCAGTGCTGGCGCTGGTGCTTGGCGGCAAAAGTGCATCCGCAGGGCAATGGCTGTTCAGGAACGTCCAAGTGGAATGCGACGGCAATAAGCTAGAACCAATACCATAATGGCATTATTATGAGTACACGCAATATTCTGGATTTTGGAGCTTTGCCAGATGGCGTCCATAATTCGACAGTGGCTATTCAGCAGGCTCTTGATGCAGGGCCTGGAACAGTGCTCGTCCCCCCAGGCATCTTTTTGACAGGGACGCTGAGGCTGCGTAGCGGAAATGAACTGCTGCTTGCTGAAGGGGCTGTCCTACAAGCCTCAATCCGATGGGAAGACTATAATCAACCAGATGAATTTCCCCAGAACTGGTATAGTCTGGATAATGAGCAATGGGATTGGAGGCACCTTATACTGGCAGTGGGTGTGGAGAATGTGGCCATCACTGGACATGGCATAATTGATGGCGGTGGCCGTGATTTCTTCGGTACGCCTAGGCCATATCCTCCAGAAAGCCTGATTTGGCGGAATGGCCTGGCAAACCGTAAATCACAGCAAATCGGGCGCCCTGGGCAGATGGTGGAATTCTGCGAATGCAGGAATGTGCAAGTATCTGGCCTGACTTTGCGGAATGCCCCCAGCTGGACGCTATATTTCTACGGTTGCAGTAAAGTTGAGGTTGAAGGACTGGTCATACGCAATCCATCTTATGCCGCCAATACTGATGGCATAGACATAGATTGCTGCACTCAAGTAAAAATCGCAGACTGTGACATAGACACGGGCGATGATGCAATCGCCATCCGTGCAAATCCACGCTACCTTGCAAAGCCTGACAGGACTTGCGACGGGATTATGGTTTGTCACAGTCGTCTTGCTTCATCCTCCAGTGTGGTGCGTTGCGGAGTCGGCAGCACCGCCATACGCCATGTCGTTTTGGATGACCTTATGATTGAGCGTGGCGGAATAGGATTCGACTTGATGGCAAGCTACGGTGCCTCAGGACTGGAAATTGATGACATTTTGGTGCGTAATGTGCGTATGCGCGACGTGGCATATCCAATGCTGTTCAGGGGTGTTGCAAAAGCCGAACTAGGGGCAATTACTAATGTGCAGGTGGATGGATTTAATGCGGAGTGCTTTGCTGAACTGATAATTTCTGGTTGCCATCTCAAGGAACTGCGTGACATTTCGCTGAAAGATGTATGCCTGCGTGAGATCCCCAATCCTGTCCAGTTGCCTCAAGGTGCCAAGTTGCAGGGCTTTGGCCTCAATGTGCTGGAGGCTTCCAACTTGCGTCTGGAAAATGTTAGATTTGAATCCCTGAATCCATAATGTCGCGGAAATTAGTCCCACGTGGTTTTCTTTAAATTATAATATAGTAAAGACAACATCACTAATGCCGCATCAGGTCAAGACATCAGACAGAACTTCTTGTCTTCCCTGATTTTAAGTCAAGCATGACCTTCGTGTTTGAGAAGTCACGCATTTATTCGACAGTGACTGATTCTATCCAATGTGATTTCATGGTTCTGCAATTGTTGGTTAAATTGAAAAAACTTGGCAGTGGGCTGTTCTGGATAATCGGTCATTCCGCTTTGGGTTTGTAGGTGCGAGCGCCGTTTTAATGTTCACAAAAACACCCTCTGCCAACTGAAAATATGGTAAAAATCAGGATTTTTGACAAAAAAATGCATATTTTTTAGAAAAATGCGACTTGTCGATTTGCAAAAAAACTAATGTGTGGTAATTTATGCCTCGTTTTCGCAAAAATGCGGAAACAGCTCCTTGAAAATTGGGCAGCGCAATGCGCGTGCGACGCCGAGCGTCGAAGCGCATGTTAGCGATGCGATGCAAAGCGTAGAAAAAAAACGAAACGACAAACAGAAGTAAGGCGCCGTCGGAGACGACGGCACCCCGGTCTAGTTTGAGAAAGTAGAACCAAAAGAAGCGCGCCCCCCGATGAGGGAGGGCGCGGTCAGACTTTCGATATTCTCATATGGAGAGTTTGATCCTGGCTCAGAATGAACGCTGGCGGCATGGATTAGGCATGCAAGTCGAACGAGAAAGCGTCTTCGGGCGCGAGTAAAGTGGCGAAAGGGTGAGTAACACGTGAGGAACCTGCCCCCCAGTCCGGAACAATCCTGTGAAAACGGGCCTGAAACCGGATGCCGGCCCACTCCGCATGGAGTGGAGCCGAAACATTTATGGCTGGAGGATGGCCTCGCGCCCCATTAGCTAGTTGGCGGGGTAACGGCCCACCAAGGCTGCGACGGGTCGGTGGTCTGAGAGGATGGTCACCCACACTGGGACTGAGACACTGCCCAGACTCCTACGGTAGGCTGCAGTCGAGAATCTTCCGCAATGGGCGCGATCCTGACGGAGCGATGCCGCGTGAGGGAAGAAGGCCCTCGCGTCGTAAACCTCTGGCATCCGGGACGAAGTCAATG
>JAEEGL010678821.1_pt1 | contig 13435 bp, 14 predicted proteins | sample 9134231 | NCBI WGS metagenome assembly JAEEGL01 (sample SAMN16246548, study PRJNA631951) | gut metagenome | biome: gut microbiome; feature: rumen; material: fiber-attached | host: Bos | place: Iran: Karaj | collected 2018-10 | reverse complement strand
CTTATTTTATATCCATCTACTTCTTTTAAATTAGACTCTCCTATTGTTGGTAAATATCTTGTTTCTAGCATTTCTTTGACCTTGCTTGTTGCATAGTCATTTGTATTATCGCAACTATAACTACTACTTGAATATCCATATGCTTTTGGATGACAATTGTTATCCCAATAATATGACATTGTGTCATATGTTCTATTATATGCATAGTTTCCTAATTCTGCATTTGTTAATACTCTTTCTTTCATTAATGTTACATAATCTTCATTACCAGTTGAATCTTTTATTACTCTCCAATTACTTCCAGCAAATTCAATTGTATCTCCTATGACATAAGTTTTATAAGCAGTTGGAGCAGTTGAACATTTTCCTAAATTATTGCCAAACTCTTCTATATCCACTTCATCACAACAATAATTATTTTTTTCTATCGTACTACCATTTACTTTAACCTTAAATTGATATCCTTCAGTAGTCTTTATTACTTTTACATATCCTTCAACATCCTCCATTTTTCCCTTTTCTGTTTCAATATCTTTTAAAGCAAAAACTTTCTCAGTCGCATTACCCATATCATATTTACTATCTTCAGAAACCACTCCATATCTCACAGCGCCAACCAAATTTTTAACACTTGTAATAAAAGTACTTTTTCTTGATTTTTCAATATATTTTGTTACTGATGGTATCGCAACCAACATTAGAATACCCAATATTACAATAACTGCTAGTAATTCAATTAAAGTAAATCCTTTTAATAATTTATTATTTCTCTTTTGCTCATTTTTCTTTTTACTAATCATTAAACATTACTCCTCTATTTTAATCCATAACATAATTATACCAATTCCATGCAAATAATCAATAAAAAGTATAGAAAAAAACACACGCTACATATTTCCTGTAAATGTAAATTAAATAGTTAAATTCTAGAAATTTATAAATTCTATACATTTTTTTTAACAAAAAAATAGTGACTAAGCACTATTTGTAATTATTTAAAAATAGGTAATGTATCTATAGAACCAACAAAATATTTTTGGAACGCTGTCATATCATTAACATCAATTTTTCCATCTAAATTTACATCTGCAGTTTTTAACTGATAATCAGTTAACTTTTTACTTCCACTAAAATATCTTTGTAATTCAGTTAAATCGTTAATATTAATATCTCCATCACCATCAATATCACCATATTGAATTGGTAATTTAGAAATATCTCTTGTAATATATCTCTTAATTAACTCCAAATCTGTCTTATCAACTTTTTCATCTAAATTTACATCTGCTACCACTGAATCAATTTTTTTATAACCATCCCAATTAGCTAAATATCTAGTTAAATAAACTCTATCTTTAGCATTAACTACACCATCACCATTAACATCACCATATTTAACAGGTAATTTCTTTACTAATTTAGCCACATACTTTTGAATTAAAACAACATCATTATTATTAACAACACCATCTAAATTTACATCTGCAGCCTTCAATTTAGTATTATTTAATTTAGTCTTACCATTTATATACATTTGAATAATAGTTGCATCACTAATATCTACTAATCTATCATCATTCAAATCACCATATTTAATAGATGAAGTAGTCACTGATGAAATGTTTTTATTATCACTATTCACATTTTCAGTATTATGATTTGACATAAAATATATTCCTATCCCGCTACTAACAACTAATAAAAATATAGCTAACCCCACTAATATTCCTGTTTCCTTACTTTTCATATTATCCTCCTACTTTAAATATATTTTATCATCTATTAGCATCAGATACAAATAATTTTTTTATTATTTTGCAAAATCAACTTCATTTGACACATTATCAAATTTATTAATAGAATCATCAATCAAAGTATCTTTCTTGTCATTTTCTAATACCTTTTCTAAAAATTTATCTTTATTATCAGGTATAATACTTGCAACAGATATACTTTTATCAATAGTAATAGTTAATTCTGTTACTCTTGATAACTTATCATATGCTTTTAACTTATATACACCTTCATCTTCCAAAGTAAATTCATTATTTTCAATTCTTTCAGTTGTACCTAAATCAATATTTTGCACTTCTACATAATCAAAAGTTAAGTCATCAATTACAATTTGTACATCGTCACTAAAAGATAAATTATCTTCTATATTAAATTTTGGAGCCAAAGTATCAATAACAAAATTTCTAGTAGTACTATTAAAAGCTTTATCAGTAACTGTAATTACATAACTACCATCAGTTAATTCAGTATTTTCTGTAAAATCTTCTACTAATACTCCATCTTTAACTAACTTTACACTATAATCATTATCATCACTTATCACAGGAGTAGTATAACTATCTAATATTGCATTATCTTCAATATTTATCACAGGTGCTACATCATCAAATAAAACTTTATCTAGTTCTTCTATTCTAGCCACAATCTTATCTTTAAATGCACCTTCAATTAAATTATTTAATGCTTCATCAACATTAGAAGTATTTCTCAAAGTTCTAAGACTATCAATAGCATCAATGTCTGTTGCCATTTCCAATTTCTTTTTCAAATCGTCTATTATATTAACAATATTAAGATTATTACTAACTTCTCCTAACTTTTCAGTTAATTCTTGTCTTTCTTTATCAGCTAATTTACTAACTTTTTCAAGAGCTATATTATAAGACTCAACATCAACTTTTTCCAAGGCATCATTTACTGCAACAAGAGCTTCTTCATAATAATCATTAACAACATCCTTAACAGAATTATCATTAATTACTTCTACTACCTTATTAACAACTGGTTCACTAACTTCTACAATTTTTTCAACTACTGCATCCTTTAATTCAACAGCCTCTTTCTTTGTTTCTTCAACTATTGCTGACAATTTTTGTTCATTTTGTAAATTACTATCATCTGCTTGTTCACTTTCATCATCTTTAGTTGACTCATCTGTACTTGTTGTATCCTTCTTTATTTCCGTTTTACTAGAATCTTCCATTTTATCTTCTTTTTTACTATTAAAATAGAAAACACTTGCCACTACTAACACACAAGCCACTACTGCAACAATAACATATCTTTTTGATATCTTTTCTTCCATAATATTACCTCCCTAATCTTTCTAAATTAAGTATATATATAAAAAAAGAAAACGTCTATATCTTTGACGTTTTTTTACAAACAACTTTACACATTTTTACTCTACTATTACATTTAACAATTTTATTTCTACTTTAAAATTTTAAATTATAGATTTTCTAGTATAAACATCTACATCTTTATGGACATAAACATCAATAACAGCTTTTTCAGTTATTCTTATAAATCCCAACCCAGTTATAACCAAATCCTCAAAATAACCAACTTCAATTGTCTTCTTACATAAATCCTTTAAATCATCATGTCGATTCATATTTAATCTCTTTATCTTCAAACTATTAGAGAAAAACAATGTAAAACTATTTTTAGGACCATCAATATAATCTAATCTTAAAAAATTTTCAACAATAATACATTGACCAACTTTAGATTGATAAGTTTTTGGTTTTATTTCTTTCTTAGGATTTATAATTTTTAAAGCTGAAGTATCCACATAATTAACAATGTTACCTCTATCTACCAATCCTGGCGTATCTATCAAAGTTAAATCATCACTTAATTTAATACTAATTTTATTTAATGTGGTAGAAGGAAGTGGTGAAATAGTCAGTTCACCATCATTATCAGAATAATTCTTCAACAATTTATTTATTAATGTAGATTTTCCAACATTAGTATTACCAACTACATAAACATTTCTACTAGTCTTATATTTCTTTATCTTAGAAAGTAACAAATCTATATTGTAATTTTTATTAGGACTAATAACAACTATATCTTCGCAAACTAAATCTAAAGATTTAAAATAACTAATTAATTTCTCATCATTTAAACTTTTAGGTAACACATCTCTTTTATTAAGAACCAAGATTATCTTATTATCTATATATTCTCTAATTTGCTTAATATCCTTATCTATATTTAATAGATCTATTATATATAAAACTAAATCTTTAGTATCATTAACACTTTTTAATATTTCTATAAAATCATCATTAGATTTAGTTACAATTTGATATTCACCATAGTTTTTCATCTTAAAACATCTACTACAAATATCATTTTCCATACTAGTGGTATACCCATCCAAAAGAATATTTTCATCTTGAAGAGTAACTCCACATCCTACACATTTTTTTTCTTCCATAAAATATTACCTCTTTTTAATTAAAACTTAAATTCAGTAGTATCCATTTCCAACGTAGGAGAGTCATTTAAATCAACAACTTCACTACCCTCTTTTTTTTCTTGTTTTTCATCGTTTGCGTTTTTACCTTTTTTTGTTTTTTTTCTTTTCACTATTTGAATAATAATTAATACAATTAATACTACAATAATTAATAATTCTAATATCATAAAGAAATTAATTCTTTTATCCTTAATCATAGTAATTGTATAAATTGTTTCACTTCCATCTTCAGCACTAACTCTTATTTTAATTTTACTACCTACTTTTAAATCTTCATTACCACTAATATCAATCTTAGCATCTTGAGAAAGTGCAGTTGCATATATCTTAATACCATCTTTCATACTTTTATCAAAAACCAACTCATAATCAAGTTTATTTTGATCAAAATTAATTTGTTGTCCTTTAATTGAAAGATTCTTTAATTTAGTATCTATTTCTTGATCACTATTAATAAATGTCAAGGTATAAACCTGAATTTTACCATTTTCACTTTTAACCGCAATCTTTACGACATTTTCACCAACAATAATTGTTTGTGGTTTATCTATCTTCACAACTGCTTTTTCATCTTCTGGTTGAGCTTCAATTTCTAATTGATCTAATTTATATGTTTTAATAGAATAATCAAGTACTAATTTATCAAAATCAATAGATATTTTACCACCATTTATAATTATGTCTTTTAAATAATTATTAGTAGTTCTAGTATCTTCTCTAGTAATATTAACAGTATATACCTTAACATCACCAGATTCTGCTTTAGTCTTTATTAATACCTTGTTAACACCATAATTCAAAGGTACTTCACGAGGACCAAACAATTCAACAAAACTAGCATTAGAATTTGATAAAGTTGCTTTAATATTAGCTTGTTCGACAGAAGAATCAACTATTACATTATAATTTAAAGTCTTACTCCTAAATCCACTAACCTCTTTATCATTTATCTTTAAACTAGATAAAGTTGCATCAGTTGATGTAATATTTATATTTTTTGTAACTTCTGGTGAAGTAACAATTGCTTCAGTTGCATTTGAAATAACAGAAATCGTAGATCCACTCAATTTTAAAGAAGTAGATGTTTTTGTAGTAGATGATTTAACCTTAAAAGAAAGCGAAGCAACTACAGACTTTCCATTAGCACCATTCGATAAAAATTCTAATGTCTTAGGACTAGCACCAACAGTATTAGTACCTTGCCAATCTTTATTCACAATACTAATTAATTCTAAAACTGTAGAATCATAAGTTAATTCAGTCTTTATATTCTTAGCAATATCCGTAGAAGTTAATGTAATATCATAAACCACAGTGGTACCAGGTCCAACAGACGCAGGACCTACTAACATAACATTACTAGCTGCACTTACCTTAACCGGAATAAACACCATCAATGAAAATATTATACTAAATAAAATTTTTCCTCTTTTCATTCTTGTCACTCCCTAATTATTAACTCCATGAGTCACCATTGGCGTAGACGAATTTATTGCCCTAAACTCATAGTTATTTTTTAACCCATAATCTATTATATCACTTAATGCGTTCAATGTCTTGTAATTATTTTCAAAATCATGCATTAATACCATATTAATTCTCTTTTTACTTAATCCATTAATAACATTCCTATATACAGCTTCTTTTGTAGAGACTTCACCTGAATCACCACTACCTACGTTCCAATCGAAATATTTATAACCCTTATCTACAACCTGTTTAGTAAGTTTCGTCATAATACCTTTAGAATAATTCCTACTAACAGTATTAGAGCTTCCACCAGGGAACCTAATAAACATAGACTTCTGACCAGTTATATTAGATACTTTATTACTTATTTTATTCAAATCATTAAAATAATTATTAACAGATGAATATATTTGCCCATAATTGTGAGTATAACTGTGAAGTGCTACAGTGTGTCCTTCATTATATTCCCTCTTTATTAAATAATCTAAACCAGTTCCATGATTTATTACAAAAAAAGTTGCTTTTACATTTTTTTTCTTTAAGATATCTAATAACTTAGGCGTAATACTACTACTTGGACCATCATCAAATGTTAAATATATAATACCACGTTCACTACTAGTATTATTTGAAATAACATTATTATTTGATACATCTTCTTTAACATAAACTTTTCTATCTACTTTAACAGAATTACCTGATGAATCTGTTACCTTATATTCAACTTTATATTCTCCTACCTTTTTAGTATTTATATTATTAGTAACCTTAACCTTTTTTTCTAAATCTTTATCACAATTATCAGATACAACAAAACCAGCTTCTTTATATTTAGAATTAACAGTTAAATAAACTGGATTGGATCCCTTCAATTTGACACTTGGTTTATTCTTATCCTCAAATACTAATTCTCTTTTTTCTTCAGATTCATTACCGCTAGAATCTTTTACTTTATAAACAACACTGTCATTAGATTTAATAACTTCTACTTTACTATCAAGATCTTTATCATAATTATCACTAACAGTATAACCAGGATCTTTAAACTCCTCACCAGGACACAAAACTATCTTTTTTTCTCCCTTTAAAGATATAACAGGAGCTTCCTTATCTACTACCTTAACCTCCCTAGTCTTAGTAAACGTCAATCCAAACTTCTTAGTCTTATAAACAATTTTATAACTTCCAACTTTAGAAGTATCAACTTCACCAATAATTTCTATGTCTTTTGAAGAACCATTAATAGTAGCCCCTTGTTCCTTATAGTTATCATTTAAACTAACTGTTTCAATAGTTTTGCCAACAATTTCAATTTTTGGAAAAAACAAAAATTTACATAACCCCACACCAATAAATAATAAAAATATTACTACTAACGATACTATAAATATTATCTTACGATTATATTTCTTCTTACTTTCTTTCATAACTAATCCCTTATCTTATATCAATATTACTATAAGATAAGTATATTATAAGGAAAAAATATTGTCCAGTTCTATTTAATCTAAATTATTGTTTTTAATATACTCTCTAAGCATTTTAGTTAATGCTCTTTTTTCAATTCTAGACACGTAACTTCTAGATATTTTCAAATCCTTAGCAATCTCTTTTTGAGTTTGTTCCACAGTATTATTAAGTCCATATCTCCTAACTATTATTTCTTTTTCTCTTGAATTTAAAACTTTTATATATTCCTTTAATAATTTAATATTATCTTTAACATGTATTTCTTCTATAAAATCTGGTCTAGGAACTTTTAAAACATCTAATATTGTAATTTCATTTCCTTCTTTATCAAATCCAATAGATTCATTAATAGAAATATTTTTACTATTTTTGTTATTAGACCTAAAATACATTAATATTTCATTTTCTACACACCTGGCACAATATGTAGTAAGACGAGTTTTATGATTCATTTTAAACGAATCAACCCCTTTTATTAAACCAATTGTCCCTATACTAATCAAATCATCTTGTGAAACATTTTTATGATCAAATTTTTTTACTATGTGTGCAACTAATCTTAAATTATGTTCTATCAGCTTATTTCTAGCATCCTTGTCTCCAAGTCTTGCTGCGGTTAAACATTTTTCTTCTTCCTCCTTAGATAAAGGATCAGGAAAAATATTATTCGAATATGATGCAGTAAATAAAGATAAACTCTTTACTAATTCAATAATATAAAAAAACATATAACTAATCACTCCTAAATAATTATATGTCTTAATATTATTAATTAATTATATTTATTTTTTATAAAGTACCCATTCAATAATTCTCTTTCAGTAACATAATTATTTCTAAATCTAATTAAATGTCTCTTATCCCGCATCATCTTATCAACATTATTAATTATTTTTAATTTATTAAATCTATAATTTTTAAGCCACCTTTCTAACTTAAATTTATTATAATAATAACCACGCTTTTTATAAGCATCAATCAATTTAACAAATATCAAACTAATCATCAAATACAAATTAAAAGATAAATTATAACTATAAAAATAAGATCCCAATATTATTAAAATAATAACAATAAAAGATATATATATTGTTAAAAGATAACTGTTTTTATAAGAAAAAAAATAAGATAATAAAATATTCAATAATCTACCTCCATCTAAAGGATAAATTGGTAATAAATTAAAAAATAATATTGAAAAATGATATATTTTTAATAATTCTATATCATTAATATTAATAAAATTAATAATAATTAAATAATATATAATTTGTACAATAGGTCCTGATATTAATATCAATAATTCTTCTTTTAATGGTCTATTTATATCTTCATTAAATTTTGAATAACCACCATATGGATAAAAACAAATCACATCTATATTCCACCCACAAATATATGCAGCCAAAAAGTGTCCCAATTCATGTATTAATATTAAAGAAAAATAAATAATAAATCTATTAAAACTACCTGTCAATATTATTATTATGACTAAAAATAAAAATAATGGATGAAAATAAAACTTATTAAATATATTTTTTATAATCTAAAAACTTACCCCCTTTTTGAAAAACTAAATAAAGTACATTATCTTTTGTACTTCCTAACATATTCCCTTTTTCTATATAATCATATAATTTTATATCTGTATCCATTACATTACCATACCAAATATCTACACCATCTATTCCTTGAACTATAATGGTGTTACCATAATTATCCTTTTCCCCAATATAAACTACCATACCGCTTTCTAAAGAAGGTATTAAATAATTATCTGCGACTATTAACTTAACTCCATCTTTATACAAATTTGCAGTATCATATTTTAATCCTTCCGAAAATACATCAACTTCTTTAGGTACTATATTATCAAAAGGTAATATCCCACCTAAATACTTTTTATATAAATTATTTATTTTTGCAAAAGACAAATTATCTTCATAAACACGATTATATATTATTTTTTTCATATTAACATCTTTCTTTATAGCAATTAAAGTTGCTAACAAAATAATTAAACATATCATAGACTTAAATAAAAAAGAACTAAAACAACTAACAATAATTGTTTTTTGTGACTCATACTGACCATTTCTAATTATAGATTTATAATCTTTTTTATAGTTGTTCATATCATCATCCTCAATAAAAAAATATTAACAAATTAATTTTTTAGAACCTTTTCTAAGAAAAAATAAATAAACAATCAAACAATAAATAATATTTATTATTAAAGAACGTTTCAACTTATAAAATAATAAATCAAAATTTAATGAAATATTTAGAGTTATAACAGCAATAAAATAAAAACTCACATTATATATAATTATTACTAAAATTACTCCCAAAATTATAGATAAAATATTTATATCAACAAAATTATTATAAAATATAGTCAAATATATAATTAAACTAAATAATAATATTCCTAATAAAAAATTATTCATAATAATGGAACCATAAACAATAGAGGTAATTATATTAAATATAAAATATTCTTTTTTATTATTAAATAATTTATAATTTAAAAATGCATAAATTACTACAAACGAAGGAAATATATATGAAATATTTTGATACTGAAAAGGAATAACATTTAAAAAAAGACATTCTAATAAAAAAGAAAAAAATCCTAATAAATATTTAGCCATTTATTTTTCCCCTTGATAAAACACTAACAAATCTAATATTATTTATATCTACTAAAGAACTAACATAAGCCGTATTACTTATACCATATTCATCTAATTTTAACGAAGAAACTTTACCTATAAATATACCACTAGGAAATATGTCACTTAAACCACTAGTAACCACATCGTCTCCTACCTGTATCTTTAAATCTTTATTTATTCCTTCAATTAACATTTCTCCCTTTTCATTAGCACTTAAAATATATGGAATTTCATCATCACCCAATCTCAATCTAACTGATATTTTATTATTACCCATACTAGTTAGAAGTCTTATAGTAGAAGTAAAATTAGAAGTATCATCAACTATCCCTATCATTGCATTATTACTAATAACTGCCATACCTTTTTTTATTCCATCAGAATGTCCTTTATTAATAGTTAATATATTAAACCAGTAAGCAGTATTCCTTTCAACAACAGTCGCATTTATAATATCAAATTCACTTAAACTACTTTTTATTTTTAATAATTGTTTTAATTGTGTATTTTCTTTTTCTATTTCTTTATTTATATTCAAAGATAATTCATCTTTATTAGAAATTGAATTAAATGGTACATACACAATATCTTTAATTATTTTAGAAATATAAAAATCAAATTTTAAATTAATTGTACCTATTACTAAAATAAACAAAAAAATATTTGTAACTAAGAAAATAAACAAATGCTTTTTACCTTTCTTCAACATAATTCATCTCCTTCTAATTTTATTATGCTCATTAAAACTATAATAATTATCATTACCAATAATTATATGATCAATTATTAAAATATTCTGTACAAATCCAATATCTACTAAAGATTCAGTCAAGACAATATCTTCATTTGAAGGAATTACATCACCACTTGGATGATTATGAAGACATACAATAGTAGATGCAGACAATAAATATGCATATTTAAATATCTCTCTAGGATGAACTATACTTCTATTCAAAGTACCAATAAATAACAATTTTTTATCTATTAATTTTTGCTTAGAATCAAAATACAAACAATAAAAATATTCTTGTTTCTTACCAATAAATAAATTTTTAGTATATAAATATATATCTTTAGGATTAGTAAACTTTTCAGATGAAATTTTACTATTAGAATCTAAATATATTCTTTTACCAAGTTCAATTGAAGCAACTAACTCAATTGCTTTAGTGATACCAATTCCATTAATTTTAGTCAAAGCATGTATACCAATTTCATTTAATTTAGTTATATCACCAACTTCTTTTAAAAGCTCTAAAGCTAATGACTTTACTGATTTATTTTTTGTTCCACTCTTTAATATAATTGATAATAAATCCTCATTTGATAAATTAGATACACCATACTTCATAAAACGCTCTCTAGGTCTTTCATTATTAGGCATATCTCTAATCATTAAATTCATATTATTCACCAATTATATTATTATATGTTTTTTTATAAATTCCTACTTCTTTACTACCATTTCTTCATAAGTTGATAAAATTACCTCATTAATTGACAAAATATCTTTTTTCTTATCAACACTTTCTAATAACACATCATACTGTTCCAAATTACTAATAAACTCCACATTATTAATATTATCCTGTTTTATATAAATATCTATATTTTTATCATCATATACCTTTTTTATCTTATCAGCATTTGATTTACTAGTAGTTATTCCAACATACACATAATACTTACCATTTTCTTCTCGCACTATATAATCATTTAAATTTTTTAACCCTTTTTTCAAAGAATCTTTATCACTATATACACCAGCCTGTAATAAATAACTATTATAAATAGGTTCTTTTATCTTAACTTCATAATTATGATATAAAAATTTAGCACTAAAAAATCCTAGCATAATAGCAATCACAACCAATAAAATTAATTTCTTTCTCATATTATTCACCTATCATTATAATAAATTATTAAATATAAAAATATTATCGAAATATTTAGATAACAAACAAAAAAGCAAAAACATAAAACTACATTTTTGCCACTACATCATTTTAATGTTTTTTTCAAAACATCTCCTATATATTCTTGTTCAATTGAAGGATTTAATAAAGTCATAAAATAATTAGTTAAACCCTCATTTTTTATTCGCAATCTATTTATACTCTTTTTTATACTTTTTTCTGAAGTAAAAGAAATATAATAATTAGAAAACAATTGAAGAATCATAAGAGAAGTACAATATTTATCATATTCTACAGTATTAACATCAGCTACAAATTTTTGATAAAAAGCAGCTGTAGAAGGTTTCTTCGAACTATCTTCCGCCCCTATATAACAGCCATCACAATCAAATATACACACATCATCATTGCTAGTTATACCAATATTCTTAGCATGGATATCTCTATGCACATTATATTTATTATGCATATCCTTTATTGCATCACTAGCTAAAATAGCAAAATTCACCATATGATCCAATTCACCATTTTCTCTTAAAACTTTAAAATTATTATACTTAAAATTTAATTCTTGATATGGCATAACACAACCAATTGGAATTATATCAGAATAATTATTTAAAAATAGTAAAGAATCAGCTACTACCATCTTATTAGTAGCATGATTATTTGAATATTGATTAGTTCTAGCCTTAAGCGCCAAATGTTCATCGAGTCCCGATTTATTATCATATGTACCATCTACAAAATAATTATAAAATGATTTATATATCTTTATAGCTTTATCATAATCTTTAATAACAAAGCCTTCACTACCATTATCTACAAGCTTTAAATTAAGTTCACTACCATCATTATTAATACATCTCAATAAATGTTCAAAATAAATACTATCAATATGTATTTTTTTCATATTCACCTCTTTCATATTCACCTCTAAAATAATGTTAATTGACTTGATTCTTCCATCCCGTCTAATATTCCCATAGTACGCATTCTATCAAGTATTGTACCTGATATTTTACACCTACTTTGTAAATCTTCAATACTTATAAATTCTTTCTTTTCACGTTCTTTTACAATTGCTTTTGCAACTGTTATTCCAAGCCCTTCTATTGCTGAAAATGGTGGATATATTTCCGTATCACTTTTAACTTTCCAAACTGTTGCTTCACTTTTGTATAAATCAACATTTAAGAATTTCATATTTCTAGCTGTAGCTTCTAAAGCAACCTTTAAACTTTCAGCTTGTCCATTTTCCTTATTAGTTGCTTCATATCCTTTTAACAAAATATCTTCTAGTCTACTTTTAATACCATCATATCCCTTAATCATGGCTTCAACATCAACATCAGTTGCTTTTGATGATAACCATGATGCATAAAAATATACTGGCATATGAACTTTATACCAAGCAATTCTAAAAGCACTAATAACATATGCTGCAGCATGAGCTTTTGGGAACATATATTTTATCTTTTGACATGAATCAATATACCAATCAGGAATACCGGCATCAATCATTGTTTCTTTGTGTTTTACCCATCCTTCAGGATCTTTTGTAGCTTTTCCTTTTCTTACAAATTCCATTATTTTTTACGCCTTTAATG
>JAEEGL016138618.1_pt1 | contig 13436 bp, 11 predicted proteins | sample 9134231 | NCBI WGS metagenome assembly JAEEGL01 (sample SAMN16246548, study PRJNA631951) | gut metagenome | biome: gut microbiome; feature: rumen; material: fiber-attached | host: Bos | place: Iran: Karaj | collected 2018-10 | reverse complement strand
TCCTTCAGTCACGCGCGGGGCGCGTGACAGCTCACGCGCGGTGCGGAGCCTAAGGATGCGGCGATCCTTCGGTTGCCGCTGTCGTTTTTTCCTCAGTCTCTTTTCTCGTCCGGCGTGAGCCGGACACTTCATCAGCGCCGAAGGCGCGTCTTCACCGGTGCGAAGCACGTCTTCATCAGCGCCGAAGGCGCGTCTTCACTGCGAGCGCCGTCAGGCGCGAAGCCTGCTCCCCTCATCCTGTCGCTTCGCTACCCCCGAGGGAAAGGTAAAAAAGGCGCGACGGTCATTCATGTGTCGCTGACGGTTCAGACAACTTGCCGTTATTGCCTGTCAGTAGCAGTTCGATGATATACAATAATAAACGGAGCTGTTTAGATCCCCGGGGTTCATTCGAGAATTATAAACAGCTCCGTTTTGAACGGATTATCTGCGGTACGCTCAATAGAAGAACGCGGTCTCGGCGGAGCGGATGTCGGTCAGCGCTCCGGTGTAGTGCCTCAGCGTGTGGGGCAGATACGGGTGCCGTGCGCATTCCTCCTCGTTAATATTCACGCCGATGCCGGGACGGTCGGGAATGGTGATGTAACCGTCGCTGTATTCGAGATCCTCGTCGCAGATATCCTTGCGCCAGGTGACGTCCGAGTACATTATCTCGAGTATCGAAAAGTTTCCGGTGCAGGCGGCAAGCTGAAGCGTCGCCGCGTTGGCAACGGGGCCCGAAGGGTTGTGCGGAGCAAAGGGAATATAATAGGCGTCGGCCATTGCCGCGATCTTTTTCAGCTCGAGTATGCCTCCGGCGTGGGAAACGTCGGGCTGGATATAATCGACGGCGTGCTTTTCGAACAGATCCCTGAAATTGCGCAGCGAGTAGAGCCGCTCGCCCGCCGAGACGGGTACCGGGGATTTGTCCCTTACCTGCGCCATGGCGTCCAGGTTGTCGGGCGGGACCGGTTCCTCGAAAAACATCGGACCGAACTGCTCGAGCTTTTTCGCGATATTAATCGCCGTCGGCACGTTGAACCTTCCGTGCCCCTCGATCAGCAGGTCGACTTTCCCTTCGGTGGCCTCTTTTACGCGCGCGATGCATTCGAGCGCCGTGTCAAGATCTGCGTTCGATATTTCCATAAAGGATTTGCCGAACGGATCCCATTTGAGAGCGGTAACGCCGCGTCCGAGGGCGATTTTCGCTTTCCCGGCGAACTGTTCGGGCGTTTTGGCGCCGGCGAACCAGCCGTTGGCGTAGATACGGACCCTGTCCCGCATCTTTCCGCCCAGCAGGGCGTAGACCGGCTTGCCGAGAGACTTGCCTAAGATATCCCAGAGGGCGATCTCTACCGCCGAGAGCGCGGACATAAGCACCGGACCGCCTCTCCAGTAGGCGTCGCGGTAGACCGTCTGGAAGTGCTCCTCGATGCGCGTCGGATCCTTCCCTATAAGATAGTCTCTTATGTGTTCCACGGCGCCTGCGAGCGCCTTTTCCTTATATTCGAGCGTCGCTTCCCCGACTCCGTCTATACCTTCGTCGGTATATACTTTGACGAAGGCCCAGTTGGTCCTGAAACAGTCGGCTATGATGCATTTTACGTCGGTGACTTTCAAAATACTATCTCCCTGTATATTTCGGGTATGACCCTGTTTTCACATTCGAACAAAGCCGGATCGATCGAATCGAACATCCCCACGTGCACGGGAACGACGTGCTTAGCTCCGATACGCCGGGCAAAATCCGCGGCGTCGCGCATGTTCATATTGTTTCCAGCTCCGTTGACCGGAAGAAAAAGAGCGAATATCCCCTCGGGGATATGAGGAAAGATGCGTTCGTTGTAAAGGGTGTCGCCGGTGACGTAATATTTCCGCTCTCCGTCGTCGATTATCGCACCGACGGCGAAAAGGTCGCTGTGCTCGGCGGGGACGGCCGTGAAAACGATACCGTTTTCCGTCCATCGCGTACCCGCGTTGAACTGTACGAAATTGTTCCGGCTTCCCGGTATGCGCGCGTGATTGATTACCGACGTCGGACCCAGGACGGTTACCGACGAGTCTTTCGTTATGAAGCGCGAGGCGGTGGCGGGGTCGTAGTGATCGCCGTGATCGTGAGTGAAGAGCATAACGTCGGGAACGGTATCGAAAAGCGATTCGTCGACCGGCTGACGGCGGTGATTCTGCGGCTGGGTCTTCGCGACCTCGTCGGAAAGATAGGGATCGACCATTACGCGGAATCCGTTCTTTTCAAAAAGAAGTCCCGCCTGACCGAGATAGGTGATTTTCATTGAAGCGTCTCCTTGCGGTATTCGCGGATGTTATTCGAGACTGCAGCGGGTCAGATCGTCGAAGGTCTCCCGCCTCAGCGACAGCCGGTCGATCCCTTCCGAGATCATGACCACCGGCGGTTTTTGCAGCGCGTTGTAATTGGACGACATCGAATAGTTGTACGCCCCGGTGACGAGGACGGCAAGCATGTCGCCCGCCTTCGGCGTTTGGATCGGCATGTCCTCTCCGATAAGGTCGCCCGATTCGCAGCAGCGTCCTGCTATGCTGCACCTGAAATCCGGTGTTTCGCCGGCTCTGTCGGCGATCAGCGCCGTGTAGCGGGAGCGGTAAAGGGCGTACCTCGGATTGTCCGCCATCCCGCCGTCGGTCGCAACGTAGGATTTGAATCCGGGGATGGTTTTTACGTTCTGAACGGTATAAAGAGTCACTCCGGCGTCGGCTACGATGCTCCTGCCCGGCTCGGTGAGGATATCGGGCACGGGGTAGGAGGCCGCGGCGCAGAGTTTTTTGATCCTTTCTCCGACAAGCGTCAGCGTTTCGCGTATATCGATGACCGGATCTTCCTCCGTGTATCTTATACCGATGCCGCCTCCGAGGTTGAGCAGGCGCGCCGTGTATCCGTATTTTTCCCGGAGCGAGAAAAGGAACGAAAGCATTATTTCCGCCGCGTCGCAGAATGGTCCGGCTTCGAATATCTGCGATCCGATATGGCAGTGTACTCCGGCGACGTCGATATTTTTGCAACCGACTGCAAATCTGAAGAGTTCTTCCGCCTGACCCGTTTCGATCGCTGCGCCGAATTTCGAATCCACCTTTCCCGTCGTTACGGCGGCGAAGGTGTGGGGATCGATACCCGGCGTCAGACGGAGAAGAACCTTCTGCGTCACGCCTTTTTCTCCGGCGGCGCGGTCGATCTTCTGCAACTCGGTCAGGTTGTCGGCGACAAAATACCCAACGCCTTTTTCAACTGCAAAGCGGACGTCCCCGTCGGTTTTCGCATTGCCGTGGAAATAGAGGTTTTCGGGATCGATACCGCCCTTCAGAGCAATAAACAGCTCGCCGGGGGAGACGACGTCGGCGGACATTCCCTCTTCTTTGCAAATCCTGTAAAGGCCGGGGATCGCAAGGGCTTTTCCGGCGTAAAGGGGACGGGATCCGGGTGTGAACGCCTCCTTCATCACCGTCCGGTAAAGGCGGCAGCGCTCGCGGATGCGGTCCTCGTCCAGAAGATAAAGCGGGGTCCCGTATTTTTTCGCGAGCTCGACGGTGTCGGCGCCGCAAAGGGTCAGATGACCTTTTTCGTTTATTCCGAGATTTGAATGAAGCATTTTGATAATTCAGAGAAAGTGCGCTCTCAGCTCCTCTCCGGAAAGGGGAGAGAGATCGGCCGGGGCGATATCGAAAACGGTCTTGCAGCCGCGATCGCCGCGCAGGGAAAGCTTTGCGACGGCGCGGGCGAAGGCGCAGAGCACTCCGGCGGTGAATTCGGGGTTGGAGTCGAGGGTGAGTTTGTATTCGATCGTCTGTGTGTGCTCAAGGTCACGCCCCGTCTTTCCCGATCTGATGACCGATCCGCCGTGCGGAAGGCCGCCGTGTTTTTCCTTCAGTTCCGCAAGTGAAACAAAATGAACCGTCGTGTCGTAGTCGGAGAAATAATCCGGCATTTCTTTTATCTTCTTTTCGATGAGCGCTTTGTCTGCTCCCTCGGCGACCGCGACGTAACAGACGCGCCGGTGCTTTTCTCTTGCCGACAGTTCGGGGTGATCGCCGCGCTTTACGGCCTCCACGGCTGCTTCGACGGGGATGGTGTACTGGCGGGCGTCGACCACTCCCGGGATGCGGCGCACGGCGTCGGAATGCCCCTGGCTGACGCCGGGTCCCCAGAAGGTGTAGCTTTCCGGATGATCTTCATCCGGGAGTATGCACATCGAATACAGGCGTGCGAGCGAAAACATGCCGGGATCCCAGCCGCAGGAGATAAGAGCGACGTGTCCGGTCTCCATTGCCGCCGCGTCGACCTTTGAAAAATGATCGGGCACGTGAGCGTGAGTGTCGAAGCTGTCGACCACGTTGTAAAGGCGCGCAAGCCGCGGCGTCATGACCGGCAGGTCGGTGGCGCTTCCGCCGCAGATTATCAGTACGTCTATATCGTCGGTATGGGCGGCGGCGTCGTCAAGGCGCCATACCGGGACCGAAGGATCGAGTGTCTTCAGCGTTTCGGGGGGGCGTCTCGTGAAGAATCCGGCGAGCTTCATATCCGGGTTTCTGCGGATCGCGAGCTCGACGCCGCGTCCGAGGTTGCCGTATCCGGCTATTCCTGTGCGAATCATTTTTTCTCCTTAAGATCTTCCATGGTATACAGCCCGGCCGGTTTTCCCGAAAGGAATTCGGCGGCAAGGACGGCTCCGTCGGCAAAGACCGCGCGGCTGTGCGCCTCGTGCTTCAGCGTCAGCGTTTCGCTGCCGGTGGAGATCATGACCTCGTGGATGCCCACGACGTTCCCCAGGCGCACCGAGCTGATCCCCACGTCTCGCTTTTCTCTTTTCTGTCTGCCGCTTCTGCCCAAGACAAGGTTCGCGTCCTCTCTTACGCTCTTTATCGCGCCGGCAAGAGCGAGAGCGGTTCCGCTCGGAGCGTCCAGCTTGCGGTTGTGATGGGTTTCGACTATTTCGATATCCGCGTCGGGAAAAGCTTCCGCCGCCCGTCTGACGAGAGAGCAGAGCACCGCGACGCCGAGAGACATGTTGGCCGAGAAAAAGACGGGGATTTTTTCGGACGCCGCCTTTACCGCGACAAGCTCGTCCTCCGTCTGTCCGGTCGTAGCGAGCATGACGGGCACTTCGTTCTTTACCGCCCAGTCAAGCAACGGTACCGTCGCCGAATGATGTGAAAAATCGATGAGACAGTCGGCGGTCCCTTTAAAATCCGAAAGGGAGGGAAGGCAGGGATATTCAGCCGCTGCGGCGCTTTTTTCAAAAGCCGGATCGACCGCGGCGGCGACCGCGTGTCCTTTTGCGGCAAGAGCATCGATAACGTGTTTTCCCATGGCGCCGGCAGCGCCGTTCACTATGACGCGCATCTGTCCGTCTTACTTCAGTGCGACGCCGGCTTCTCTCATCCTCGAGAGAAGTACCTGTCTGTGGGCTTCCTCCATGGGCGTCAGCGGCAGCCGGATTTCTCCGCCGCAGATCCCCATAGCCTCCATCGCCGCCTTGACCGGGATCGGATTGACCTCCGAGAAGAGTGCGTTGATGAGCGGGAGGTAGCCAAGCTGCATCTTCGCGCTCTCCCTGACCTCTCCGGCGAACCATTTTTTGCAGATCGCGGAGGTTTCGGCGGGCAGGACGTTGGACAGGACGGAGATTACCCCTTTTCCTCCCAGCGAGAGGAGCGGGACGATCTGGTCGTCGTTGCCCGAGTAGATATCGAGTCTGTCGCCGACAAGAGCGAAGGTCTCAACTATTTTCGATATGTTTCCGTTTGCCTCCTTGACGGCGGCTATCATCGGATGATCGGCAAGCGCAAGATAGGTAGCCGGCTCGATGCCGACTCCGGTGCGGGAGGGGACGTTGTACAGGATAAGAGGTTTGCTGCTCGCGTCGGCAATCGTCTCGTACATACGTATAAGTCCCGCCTGCGTCGCCTTGTTGTAGTAGGGCGTGACGACGAGCATCGCGTCGTAACCCAGTTCGCAGGCGTATTTCGTGAGGTCGACGGCGTAAGCGGTGTCGTTCGATCCGGTTCCCGCGATCATCGGTGTCCTGCCGGCGGCGCGTTCGACGGCGTATTTAAGGACTTCTCTGTGTTCCTCGTCCGAGAGGGTGGAGCCCTCGCCGGTCGTGCCCGCTATGACAAGCCCGTCGATACCCGCTTCGATCTGCCAGTCGATCAGTCTGCCGAAGGCGTCGTAATCGACGGTCCCGTCGCGGAAAGGAGTGATCAGAGCCGTTGCGGCTCCGCGGAAGATCTCTTCTTTTTTCATTGTGACGATACCTCGCTGATAAATAATAATACAGTATATCAAAAAATATGCGTTTTGTCAATGATTATGACAGGGAATTATTGTATATAAATTCGACAAGCGAATCTTTTTCCCGGAATCCGAAGGCGTGCCACGCGACCGAGAATCCGCGGTCGGGGAATACGCACAGCTCCTGACCGTACATTCCGCCCTTGGCGTAGGACGGGCCGATCCCGGTCGGGCGCAGTTCGTATCCGCGGGAGAGCACCTGTCCGACCCAGTCTTCGCTTATAAGGCGCCTGCCGGCAAAGATCCCGCCGCACCTGTAAAGCTCGCCGAGCTTGACCATGTCACGGGAGCGGATATACAGTCCGGTCGCGCCCATCGGGTGCCCCTGCGGACAGCGGCTCCAGGCGACCTCGGCATAGTTCATCGGAAGGAAGAGACGGCGCCAGAGAAGGGTATCGATAGGTTCACCGCAGGCCTCTTCCACTGCGCGGGAAACAAGGTAGTAGGCGGCGTCGGTGTAGCAGCGCTCGACCCGCGGCTCGGTTTCGAAGGGCTCGGCAAAAAGGTATCCGAGATAGTCGTATCCGAATTTTCCGGCCGGCGCCACGTCGATGTCGAGAAAGCCCCGGGGCAGTCCCAGCTTGTGAAGCATGACGTCGTCATAGGTTATTTCGTTCCAGCGGGGATCGGTGCCGTCGGGCATATATTTTCCGAGAAGCTTTGAGACCCTGTCGCCCGGCGCGATCAGCCCGTCGTCGTATGCAAGTCCGAAAGCCGTGACCGCAAACGCCTTGGCGACCGAATAGGAATCCTGGCAGCGGTTCGTCCTGATAAAGGTCTCGCACTCGTCGATCCCGTCGCCGAGCAGGGCGAGCGTGAACACAGGGTACGACGCTTCGGTCACGCGTTCTCTGATTTTTTCCATAAGTTCGCTCATGATAAAGCCTTTCTTGAGTCAGAATGGGATGTTTAAAGATATTGAAGAGGCTGCTTAGTCGCCTGAATCATTAATCCAAGTTTCTAAACAGCCCCCAAAAAATCAGTATTTTGAAGTGGGATCGACGGCTTCACCCGCCATGACGCGCTCGGCGTCGGCGATGATCTTGTCGGTAAATGAGCGGAGGACGCAGAATTCACCGCTTCCGCCGTTGACCGTCAGCATCGAGCGGCGCTCGGAATAGGCGTAGTAGCGGAACACGTATTCGGGGAAGCCCGAGAAGGTAGTCTTTACCGTGATCTTGACCTGGCAGTTCTTGTCGGGTTCGTCGGTATAAGCCTTGATCTGTTCGTCGGTGAGTCCGAAGATGCCGTCGTGGACGTCGCCTTCGATCGAGGCGTAAAGCAGCGACTGGTAGAACTTGCGGAAGATCGACATGGCGATCCGCGAGTATTCGGTCGTCTTTCCGGATGGATCGGTCACGAGGATGGTGTCCGAGTTGACGGCGACTTTCGTTCCGTCGGCTCCCGGAATGTTCCCGACCAGCACCACGACGTCATCGCCGAGAGAGTTCCGCGACATCTTGGCGCCCTTTATCGTCGCCTTGTTGCCGGAGGAATCGACGGCGGTCACCTTGTCCTTGGTTATCGTCCAGGTAAAGCCGCTGGTGTCGGTTATCGAATAGCTGGCGAAACCGTTGAAGGAACGGCCCTTCGAGTCCTCTCCGGTCATAAACATCTTGTCGGAGGAGATCGTGGTGTTCTCCTTTGCCTTGTCGGAATAGGTCGGGTTGGACATCGAGTCGGACTGCGAGTTGTCGAAACGGAAGGTATACGTGTCGGTCGCCGTTTCGACGGTGATTTCCTTCGTCCAGGCGATGTTCATATCGAAGTAGCTCGAATCGACCCAGTCGATAAGCTGATAATCAAGGAAGAGCATCTGTGACGCGTCAACCTCGACGATTATGTCGTAAAGTGCGGACGTCAGATAGTAGGTTCCGTCAGGCGTCATTTCGCTGACGAGGATTATCTGCTCGAGATCCAGCTTGTTCGACGAATCCCCTCCGTCGAATATGTACCGGATGACGCACATCGGGTCGTCAAGGCCGTATTCTTTCAGCGTATCGTCGTCTATTCCGAGCTTCACCGTCCTTTTCGGAGCCAGCTGGTAGAGAGACTGAAGCGCCGCGTCGGTGTTGTTCGAGTTGGCGATATAGTTTTCGGGCCAGATCAGCTGGTAGGCGCGGGAATGATAGAAGGTCCCGAAACGTTCGTCCATATCCCAGAAGGAGAAGCAGACTCTCGGGCGGGCGACGTAGTTCTCGTCGGCGTCCGCCTTGTCAAGCTCGTCGCCGTCGATGATCGTGAATTCCCTGACGTTGAAGTAATCGTTCATCTGCATCGGATAGCAGACGACGGGGCTGACGAAGGACTCGATCGGAAGATCGAGGACGTTCTGTATCGAGGGGATCGGATGAGTGGGGTCGTACATCGACAGTATGTTGCTGTCCACCGAGTACGCCATGATGTAGACGGCGTCACGCTGCGTATACTTCACGTAGTATCCCGATCCGTCCGGGACCTCGTCGCCGACGTAGACGGTGTACGAGTTGCCCGAGGTGTCGGTAAGACGGTACCAGATCGGCTTGTAATCGTATTCCTCGCCGTCCTCGTTGACCCTTTTTTCGGGAGCCAGGCCGTATTCGGTGTATTTCCCGTCTGCGTCCTTTATCGGGTCTTCAATCTTCATCGTCGTCAGGGTGTATCCGCAGCAGACGGCGAAAGAGGAGAAAACGGTGGGATAATACTGGACGCCCTCGTATCCCTTGATCTGGAACTTGTCCTCCGAATCGCGATAGAAGACGTAGTTGCCGTAGTTGTTGCTTATCTCGATCGACTGCATATTGTCCTGCGAGGTGTGATTGTACATCAGCAGGCGCATCGAGGTGCCGAGGGATTCGCCCTCCTCGGTGTCGACGAGAGCCACGACCTTGTAGTCTCCCGTGTCCTTGTCGATTTCAAGAAGAGTGCTCGCTTTTGCAGTGACGTAGTATCCGTCCTTCGTCACGTCCATGACTTTTCCGCTTCTGTCCGTCAGGACGTACTGTCCTCCGACCGGTCTGATCTCGTATTTTTCTCCGTCCACGTCGGTGTAAACGTTTTTGCTTACGTAAAGTACGTATACGAGAACCGAGCCGAGGATCAGCAGCAGGGCAAGCACGACGGATATTATCAGAGCCGTTTTCTGGGCGCCGATCAGCGAGCGCCGGCGCAGGCCGTGTTTCTGTTTACTGTTTCCCATTTTGCCTGACCGTCAGACGCGTCTGTACTTTCTCTTCAGGAGTATTACGGCGCCGGTGACCGTCGTTGCGACGGCGGGGAAGGCGATGAGTATCACCGAGGCGACGGTAATCTGGTGTGTCGTTATGTTTTCTATGTCGGTCTTCGCGAAGGGCTTGTGATTGAGATCGACTATGACAAGCTCCTTGCTCATGGCGCGCATGGCTCCGAGCATCACGTCGTCGTTGCCGTAGGTGTTCGACTGGAGAAGGGCGTTGGAGAGGAATTCGGTCGATCCGCAGGCAAGCAGATAGGAGTAATCGGCAGTGTCGTTGCTCGCCATTCTGCTTTCGCTTGTTATCGTCATGAGGTGGAAGGGTTCGAGCGCCGTCGCCTCTCTCACAGTGATTCCTTCGCAGATCTCCTTTGCGGAGGGATATGAATTGAAGACGTCGTAGATCGCGCGGGAAACACCGTTCGAGTAGTAGGAGTAATAGGTATAGTTCTTGGTGGCGTCATCCTGATTCTGGTAGACCGTCTTGGAGTATCCGGCGGCGTCCTCGTAGGAGATGCCCATAGCGTTGGGGAAGATCACCTTGGGCGGGAAGGTGGTGCGCATATCCGAGTGGATCGAAGCTCCGAGGCCGTCGCCCGTATAGGCGCCCACGATCTTCAACCCGTTCTCGCTTATCGAGTTTTCCGTATCCCGGACGAAGCAGCCGTTGGTGACGCCGAGTTTGTTGGTGTATCTGTCGAACTTGACGCCCCACTCCTCGAGATATTCCTCGAGGTGCGGAAGGACGCGGGTCGTCGGATTCATGAAGACCATCATCGAATTGGTCCCGTCGAGGAACTGATCGATCTTCTTGATCTCGGAAATCTCAGACACGCCGTCGGCCGTCAGGAAGTCGTCCTGCGGATCGTATACCAGCAGCAACCGGCAGTCCTCCGGGATCTCTTCGGTCGTCAGATTGATGAACTGGAGCTTGTATCCGCTGTCGCTGATGAGCGAGAGCAAAGCGCCGGCGTTGTTCTGATCGGTCTCGGTCACGAAGGGCTCGCCGTGGTTGTAGGTAACGCAGCATATAGGTGATTCGGCGCGGGTGACCGCAAGGATCGCCGAGCAGAGCCTCTTTTCGCCGTTGTACGACCAGGGAGTCGTATCGGTGGCTTCGTTGAAGACGAACATCGCGCGAAGGGCGAATACTCTGAACTCGGTGCCCGACGCCACGATGATGCTGGTCGAATAGATGTTCGATTTAGACATCGTCTTGTACTGCTGTACGGCGGTGGGATTTTGCCAGATGTTGACTGTCCTCACCTTTACGTGACTGTTGCTTTTGGCAAGTCCCTGCGCAGTCTTGTAAACGTACCCGTGAAGGGTGTTCTTCATGATGTTGTCTTCATCGTCGCAGAAGATTATCTCGACGTCTCTTTCGATGGGCTCGATCGCCTTGACGGCGGCGTCCGAAAGGGTGTAAAGCTTCTGGCTGGTCAGGTCGGTGTAAAGCTGAAGCTTTGTCGAGAGCATCGTGAAGAGGAAGTTTACTATCAGTACCGCGATTATGACGACGACCGTCACTATGACCGCCGTGCTGCCGTATACCGCGCGCCTGGATGAAGTGTTACCGTTTTTCATTTCTTCTTCCTCCCTTATTTCTTCCAGCGGCGGAATTCATACACGCGGATCGTAAGGAACACGAATATGAACGTCAGCGAGAAGTAGTAGAGCAGGCTCGACCAGTCGAGGAGGCCGCGCTGGAAATTGGAGAATCTCGAAAGTACGGAGAACCAGTCGAGCACCGAACGCGCCACGAAGTCGCCGATCAGGCGGGTGCCTTTTTCGTCGCTTCCGGCTCCGGTCACCAGATTGATAATAACCATAAGAACCAGCGCGGCTATCGTCACGATCGCCGCCGACAGCTGGTTTTCGGTGAGAGAGGAAACGAATAACCCGATCGCTATGAACGCTCCTCCGATGAGAAGTATTCCCATGACGGATCCGATTATTTCGGTGGTGACGGGTCCTATGTGGGTCAGCGAATCCTCGTTGAGCGCCGCCTCTTCTTTTCCGAGTATGTAAAGCGGAATGAGGTTCACGAGAGAAACAAGAAGGGAAGCCGCGAAAAGTGAGAAGGCCGCCAGGTATTTGCCCAGCACCATCGAGGTGATGGATACCGGCGCCGTCAGCAGCATCTGCTCGGTGCGCATCTTCTTTTCCTCCGCGAAGGTGCGCATGGTCAGCAGAGGAATGATGATGATCATCGCGATGATCAGGAAATAGAAGTACGACGCGGTGCTGTACGTTTTGGCCCTCAGCGTCATATAGCAGCAAAGCCCCGCCGAAAGGGTGAGGAATATGCCGACGTATACGAATCCCACCGGGTTGATGAAGTAGGACCGCATTTCCTTTTTGTAGATTGCTAGCATTTTTTCTTGTTCCTCCGGATCAGTTCTGCCCGTCTGCCGCGCTTCCGTTTCCGGCGGCGCCGACGTTATCCGGGCCTGCTGAAGCGGCAGCGCGTTTTTCCGACTCTTCCGCCGCCTCGGCAATGGTATCCCCGGCTATCTTGTGATCTTCGTAATATTTTTCTCCCGGCTGTTCGTCCGCCGGCTCGGCATCGAATTTTCCGGCTTCCTCGGCCGTGCGCTGGACGATGTCTTCGGCAATCAGCTCCTCGTCGCGGCTGCGACGGGCGTCGACAGAGCGTTTCTTTTCTTTTTTCTGCGGAAGCTTCTTTGCCGTCGACCGGTCGGTCTGGTCGACCACGGCGATGAAGATGTCCTCGATACTCATTCCGAGGGCTTCCAGTCCGATCATCGGCCACTGTTTTTCGGCAAGCTTGTAGAAGAGCTTCTTTCTGATGTCGGTGCCCGGCTCGCTTTCGATCATATAGGTGTACGCGTCGCCGTCGCGCTCCGCCAGCACCTCGGCGTATGTCAGACCGGGAACGTCGTTCCTCAGCATCGAAAGAACGTCTCTCTGCGGACCGCTGATCTTCACGTTGAAGCGGCGGGTGTTCTGAACGATACGGGAGATGTTTTCCGTCTTTTCGTCGGCGACGAGCTTTCCGCGGTTGATTATGAGGATCCTGTCGCAGACCGCCTGGACCTCCTGAAGGATGTGAGTCGAAAGGATGACGGTGTGTTCCTTGCCGAGAGTCCTTATCAGGTTGCGTATTTCGATTATCTGCTTGGGGTCGAGACCTATCGTCGGCTCGTCGAATATTATGACCGGCGGATTGCCGACCAGCGCCTGGGCGATGCCGACGCGCTGCTTGTATCCCTTCGACAGATATTTGATCTGCTTGTTGCGGAAATCGGTGATCTTGACGACTCTGCAGATATTGTCGAGATGCTTCTCCCGGTCCATCGTGCAGCCCTTGAGATCGTATGCGAAGTTAAGGTATTCGCGGACCGTCATATCGGGGTAGAGAGGAGGCTGTTCGGGAAGATAGCCGATCATTTTCTTGGCGTTGAGCGGGTCGTCCAGTATGTCGGCGCCTCCGACGGTAACCGTTCCCAGAGTCGCCGAGAGGAAGCCGGTGATGATGTTCATCGTCGTGCTTTTGCCGGCTCCGTTCGGACCGAGAAAGCCCACGACCTCTCCCTTTTCAATCCTGAAGCTAATGTCGTCTACCGCGCAGAAGCTTCCGTAGTTTTTCACGAGATGTGAGACCTGGATCATTTATTGCGGATTCCTTTCCAGAGGATTAGAGTGGTTTTTACACTTATAGATAATATATTTTATCACAAATATATGGCGGTTTTATGAATAAGATATGTTTTTTGAAGGATTTTCCGGTCTCCGGGCATCTTTTTTTGCTTGACAAGCGGTTTTTGCGATGATATAATAATAATACGTTGCGGACGCAACGATTATCCGGCGGCGGCCGTTCCGCCCCGCCCGTTCAAGACGGAGGTTTTACATGCCTTCTTTCATGCGGCTGATGAACGTGATCACCAGATGCGGCGCTAT
>JAEEGL016090169.1_pt1 | contig 13436 bp, 8 predicted proteins | sample 9134231 | NCBI WGS metagenome assembly JAEEGL01 (sample SAMN16246548, study PRJNA631951) | gut metagenome | biome: gut microbiome; feature: rumen; material: fiber-attached | host: Bos | place: Iran: Karaj | collected 2018-10 | reverse complement strand
TACTTTTCTGCTACCAACGAGCGTATGTAGCGGTGCATATCTTCAGCCTGGTCGGGCGTTGCCGTAAGTCCAGTACCGATAGCCCATACCGGTTCGTAAGCAAGTACGATATTCTTCCATTCATCAGCCGTGAGATGGAACACCGAGCCGTCCAATTGGGCTTTTACTACGGCATTCTGCGTTCCTGCTTCACGCTCCTCTTTCACTTCACCGATGCAGAAGATGACTTTCAGACCATTAGCCAAAGCCAGTCCGACTTTCTCTTTCAGGATTTCAGGAGTCTCGTGGTAATAAGCACGCCGTTCACTATGACCGAGGATGCAGTATTGCGCTCCCGTCGAGCGAACCATTTCGGCACTGACTTCGCCTGTGTAAGCACCTTTGTCTTTGTCAGCGCAGTTCTCTGCAGCCAATTGGATAGGCGAACCTTTCAACACTTCCGCTACAGAAGCAAGATGAATGAAAGGTGTGCCGATGACAACGGCGCATGCGGGGTTCTTGACGTTATTTTTCAGTTCGGTCGCCAATGCGATACCTTCTTGCAGGTTCTTGTTCATTTTCCAGTTACCTGCCACCATTTTACGATTTTTCATTGTTGTATGTTGTTAAAATTAGTTTCTATTAAAATTCCATCAAATATGCTTTGATAAAGCCGTCTATGTCTCCGTCCATCACGGCATTGACATTACTGGTCTGGAAATTGGTGCGATGGTCTTTGACGCGTCGGTCATCGAAGACGTAAGAACGAATCTGGCTGCCCCATTCTATTTTTTTCTTTCCTGCTTCCACTTTGGCTGCTGCTTGGCGACGCTTCTCCAATTCAAGTTCGTAGAGTTGGCTGCGCAAGTGCCGTAGAGCGTTCTCACGGTTCTTGGGCTGGTCACGCGTTTCGGTGTTTTCAATCACTATCTCATCCGGTTGTTCGGTGAGCGGGTTAATGAACTTATAGTGCAAGCGTACGCCGGACTCCACTTTGTTGACGTTCTGTCCTCCAGCACCCGAACTGCGGAACGTGTCCCAACTGAGGTTGGCAGGATTGACAACCACTTCGATTGTATCATCAATAAGGGGTACGACAAAGACGCTGGCGAAACTGGTCATGCGTTTGCCCTGTGCGTTGTAGGGACTGACGCGCACGAGTCTATGTACGCCGTTTTCGCTCTTGAGGTAGCCGTAAGCGAAATCACCTTCTACATTGAACGTGACGGTTTTGATTCCTGCTTCATCCCCTTCCTGGAGGTTAGCGATGGTTACCTTATAGTTATGCTTTTCACAATAACGCTGGTACATACGCATGAGTTGTTCCGCCCAATCTTGTGCTTCCGTACCTCCTGCTCCCGCCACAATCTTGAGAACTGCGGACATAGGGTCTTCTTCGTGGGAAAGCATATTGCGCATCTCCAAGTCTTCCACTGCTGTCAGAGCATTGGCATAGGCTTTGTCCACTTCCTCTTCCGTGACCACTTCATCGCGGAAAAAATCATAACTCAAGGACAGTTCATCAGTGGCTTTTCGCACTTCATCGTATCCGTCAATCCACCGTTTGATGGATTTGACTTTTTTCATTTGCGCTTCAGCGGCTTTGGCATCGTTCCAGAATTCCGGAGTTTGTGTGTGCAGTTCCTCTTCTTCCAACTGGATACGTTTTTCATCTATTTGCAGGTATTGTTTGAGTTTATCTGCGCGCTGCTGCAGGTCTTTGAGTTGGTCAATGGTTATCATAATATGAAGCGTATCTATAATGGTTGCTAAAAAAGATTGTTTATCATTTCTCCGGTAAAAAGCACGGCTGCTTTCTTTCCTGATGGGGTGAGACGTGCATTATCATGTTGCAGGAATCGGGCGACAATCATATTCATCTCGTCTTCTGTCAGACTCTTTCCATAGGGGAGAGCCGCACTTTCAGCCATTGTCCATGCGATATGCCGCTCGCGTTCGTCCCGTGCTGTTTCACCCATTTCGCGCATACTGTCCAAGAGTTGTTGCAGGGTCAGTAAGGCACTTTGATTAGTTAAGAGAACAGGTACTCCTGTAACGTTGTAACTGCCTTTGGTCAAGCGAGACAATACAAAGCCCAAATCGTGAAAATAATCAAGGAGCGATTCAACTAAAGGCCGGTCTTCCACGCCGACATCCCATATCTCGGGGAAAAGAAGTTGCTGCACTTCGCCGTTATGCTCTTGCAAGCGTTTGAGACATTGGTCATAGAGCAAGATTGCGTGAGCGCGGTGCTGGTCAATAAACAAGAGTCCTTGCCGTGTGGGTTGGACTATATATTTGCCTGCCATTTGATAGGGTGCGGCACAAATCTCCTCCTTGTTATCGCTGCCGAAAAGAGTTTCCTGCTTTGTGTCAGATACCGGTTGGTAGAGTGTTTGCCAGTGAGAATCGACAGTGTCTTTGTGCCAATCGTTGTTAGTATCCGAAGGGGAATGAAAAGGATTAAAAGCGGTGTTATGCTTAAGAAAGTCGGATGCTGTCGGGATGACGGCATCACGCTTGGGTAAGGGCATTTCTATCTTGCCGGATGTGTCAAAGTCGATAGAAGGTACAATGTTGAATTTACCTAATGCCTCGCGGACAGTAGCCAACAAGATAGGAAAAATCAGCTGTTCATCTGCAAACTTTATTTCCGTCTTGGTAGGATGGATATTGACATCGATTGCTTCGGGTGCAATATCAAAATAGATGAAATAAGAAGGGTTGGTGTCGTTGTGAAGCAATCCTTGGTAAGCCGTCATCACAGCCTTATGGAAATATGAATGGCGCATAAAACGCCTATTGACGAAGAAGTACTGCTGCGGGTTGCGACTTGCACTTTCCGGTGTACCTACGAAACCGTGAATATTGACCAATTCGTTGCAGGAAAGTATGTCCACCAGTTGCTTGGAATAGAGATTGCGGGTGCTCTTACCGAAGACCGCTTCGATGCGCTGCTTGTCGGTTCCCGCTTTCAAATCACAAAGAATTTCGTCATTATGCGTCAGTGTGAAACGCACATCCGGATTGACCAAGACGATGCGGTAGAACTCCTGCATAATGTTCCTCATTTCTGTTTGGTCAGTCTTCAGGAACCGTCTTCTTGCGGGGACGTTGAAGAATAGGTTTTTGACGCGCATATTTGTGCCTTTGGCACATTGCACAGGTTCTTGCCTAATGATTTGTGACCCGCTTATTTCGACCAATGTACCCAATTCGTCTTCCTCTCGACGTGTTTGCATTTCGACGTTTGCGACGGCACATATACTTGCCAAGGCTTCTCCTCTAAAGCCCATTGTTCGTAACGCAAAGAGGTCTGCAGCGTTGCTTATTTTGGATGTAGCGTGCCGCTCGAATGCCATACGTGCGTCCGTTTCGCTCATTCCTTGTCCGTTGTCCACCACTTGAAGCAGCGTTCTGCCAGCATCCCGCACAATGATTTGCACGAACGTAGCACCAGCATCCAGCGAGTTCTCCACCAATTCTTTGAGACAACTGGCGGGGCGCTGAATTACTTCGCCGGCGGCTATTTGGTTGGCGACGCTGTCAGGTAAGAGACGAACGATGTCCATAGGATTTACAGGACAAAATAGTAAACGAGAAAGGCTATGAGTAGCAGTGCTATCCAAAAGGTGAGGCGGGACTTGTTTTTAGCTTCTCGCTCGCTTTTACGGCGTTCATATTCGTCCCGCATAGAGTGATTATGGAGGCGCGCAAGCTTCTCCTTGCGCGCCTCTTTCTCTTCGTCATAGTAAATGGGGCGGTAGTCCCATTCACGCGGTTTATTTACTTTCGGAAAAAGTATGGACATTCTATTTATTTGACGATAGCGAGGAATTGTTCGTCAGCTGCATATTTAGCAAATTCGATGTCCGCACGTGCTCTTTGTTTGAGCGCGGGGTTCTGTGCGATAGCACTCTTGAGGTTGCTGTAAACAGCTTCACGATCATTTGTGCGTGCACCTACGATAGCACTAAGGTAAGCAGTTGTAGCGTTGGGGTTTTCAACAGCGGCAAGAGCCTTGCGTGCACCGGCATAATCCTCATTGAGAATCATTTGGGTAGCTGCGTTGTTGGTATTTGCACCCGAGTAGGATTTTTTAGCCTTAGCATAGTCGCCCTTCATAGTGTAGAGCGTACCCATAGCAGCCTGAAGGTCACCTTGTGTGCCAACGGCTTTACCGAGACGTTCTTCAGCTTTCTTGAGGTCGTTGTCAGCGAGCGCCATAACACCTGCATTGTAGTTTACGTCAGGATCATTGGGTGCCAACGAGAGAGCCTTAGCATAGTTGCGACGAGCCTCGTCCATATTGCCTTGAGCATAATAAATCATACCCATATTGTTGTATGCACGATAGTCGTTGTACTGGTCTGCCACTTTCTGATAGATAGCCATTTTCTCGTTGGTGTTTTTGGTGAGAGTAGCGGCATAGAGCATTTCCTCGACATTGAGTTTGGAAGGATCGTTAGCAGCCAAGCGGGCGATTTCCTCGTCAGATTTACCGATGATGTCAGTAGTGAGGACGATGCGGCTACGACGGAGAGCGGGCAGAACGTCAGTTGCCAAAGTCTTGTAAACAGCGGCAAGGTTCTTGATTTGTGCTTCTCTTTCTTCGGGGTCGCTATACATGCTGAGTACGCGGAGAACCATCTCTTTGTCTTCCACATTGCTCTTTTCTACAGCCTCTTTGAAACCTTCCCAGTCTTCGGGAGTGATGTCAGACTTGATGTCGGATTTGATACGGCTCTTGCGCAGGATGCGTTCCAAGTAGCGTTGCGAGTTCTTTTCGCGGTTGTTGGCGAGTGAGGTGTTGAGGTCAAGACCACCGTCGGGGCTGGCGTAAGCGAGTACTTCGAGGTTGTTGATGGCTTTGTTTTCAGCTTTGGCAGCTTCTGTGATAGCGTCTTTGAGGGCTTTCATTTCTTTGCTGTTGAGCTGTGAGTCACGGAGGTTAGCCTGTTGGATGAGGAACATGATGTCAGCCTCTTGTGTTTCTTGGATGATGCGTTGGAACTTGTCAGGCGTAACTTGTGCGCGAACCTCTTTTGGGTTAACCAGTTTAGCGGTTGTTACCACACCGTCAGCAATTTTTACATCGGGTATTTCGACGATTTTTTTGCCCTTGCGAGCCTCAAAGCGCAGATAGAGTTCGGATTGCGCCATTTCGGGAACGAAATCGAACGAGGCGTTCTGGCTGTATGTACCGCCGTTGCGGTAGTTGACCATTTTGCCGTTTTCTTTCACTTTTTCGCCGATGTAGGTAACAGGCTCACCGAGTACTTCTTTTCCGTTGAATTTGAGGACGGGAGTAACGACGAGGACGGCGTTCTTGGCGAATTTTTTACGTGGGAATGTACCCGTAATGTGTGCGTTAACTTTGTTGCCAACTACAGTCAGCGGATTGGGATTAACGCTGATTTGCTCCGGCTGAACGGGAGCACCGCACGATGTCAGCAAGATGGCTGCCATCAGCGAGAGAAATAGGAAACTTTTTTTCATTCTTTATTTGTTTTATTTTGTGTTATTGCTTTATCGCATATAATTGACCGCAAAAGTACTACTAAATAAATACGTGTGCAAATTTTTTTCTGTTTTTTAGCAAAAAAAACGGTTCTGTCTCATTTTTGTAATGTTCTCCGAACAATTGTATCAAAAGGCAGATTGCAAAATATTATACCTTTCAAAAATGGGCGTTCCTGTTCATTCGTCGTTCATTTCCCGTTCATTGCCTGTTCAAAAAGTCCCTTCAAGGCCGTATTTATCGGATACGAGGGCGCTTTTAATTTGCGAAGTACGCGTGTATTTCAGAACAGCCAAGTCAAACCAATTTCGCCGTTGATACCTTGCGACTGATAACCGTAGTAGATGTCGTTGAAGCGGTGCAAGTAGTTGTTGAGTTGTCCGTAGAACGACAGCCAGCGGTTCATGTTGTAGCGTACACCCAAGCGCAAATCAATGGTCGGCTTCAGTTCAGCCACTTTGTCATCGGTCAGCAGGACTTTGCGTTTTCCGAAGGCTATATTGTCCGAATAGACAGTCCACTTAGAGTTGATATTCACATCAATACGGAAGTGCGCATCCCATGCCGGTCGGTCGTAGGGTTGCTTTTCGGTATGCAGCAGGATGTAGTCGGGGAACTCGGCACTAACCATAGTCCAATGGTAGTAGTTACCCGCCAAGAGGAAATGAACGATGTCCTGATAATGATAGGTTATTTCAGCCCCTGCTTTCCAGCGGCGGTAGTCGCTATAGAAATAGTTGATATAAGGATAGAGACTATGGTCGTTTATGGCAGGAGCGCAGAGTGTGGTCTGGTTGTTCATACGTGCGAATCCGCCGTACAAGTCCAGCATCAGTCCGCTTGTAGGTTTGATTTTGAATCCGATTGATGCGTCAATAGGCGTATAGGCTGCCACGTGGTGACTTGTTATGCCAAGAATCGGGTTACGATAGGCATTTGCCATCATAAAGTCTTGTTCCGTTCCGTAGCCAAATTCTCCTTTTGCTTTGCCGTAAACGGCTAACCAAGAGGGGATAATGCGGTATTCGACCTCCACATTGGGTGAGGGTGCAAAGCTCAAATCGTTGTTTGCAGACAACAATTTTCCTTTGCCGATATTCATATCGATATTTACGCCCGCGTGGATATTCCAATTGTCGGCATTGTAACCGTAGTACGGCTCAAAACGGATGCAATGGCGCGGATTATACTCCGATTCATCCAATTTGGTCTTCTCGTTGACAGCCATAAAAGCGTTTCGTCCTCTTATGTTGAAAGCGACAGTATGCGCCTCTTCCTGCCAACCCAGCCAGAGATGTGAGCGTACGATGTTTTCTGTCACTACATTAGGTATGATGAAAGCGGTATAGCCGGCATCCACGCGCATTTGGAACGTGCTCTCAAATGAGGAGTGGAAACCGAGGTCGCTATTGATGGTCCACAGGTTCTGTTTATCCGCTTCTATCAGTTGGTTGAACCGACTAATAGACAGCTGTTTGTCGCCGGCAAAATACCTTCCGTAGCGTGTGTAGAAGACATTGTTACCATCCACTTGGAAATAGATTTTTCCAGCCTCCAAAGAAGCCTGCAAGTTCAATCCCAAGGTGCTTTCGGATAGTGTTTTCAGTCCCCATTGTCCTTCGTGCGTGCCGAAAAGTTTGAGTTGCAGCCATTGTTTATGGTTAATCTGGTATTCAAAGTCAGCGAACGACAGCGGATATCCTCCCCCTAATGTCAGATGTCCGTTGCGTTGTTTGCTGTGTGTGAAGCGAATGGGCGACACGCCTAACGGCTTGACATTGAAGGATGCGTCCAACGGTTTAGAGTAGTCGCTGAATTGCAGTTCGACAGGCTCTATTTTTGTTTCTACTTGTTGTAGCGGCGTGTTGAGTTTGCCAGCATGCCGAATGACCGGCTGGAACTCGCGCTCAACCACCACATTACGCTCTATCGTATCCTGTTGTGCTGCAGCCGACAAGGGTAAGATAGTACCTAAAATTCCGATTATCAATGCTTTTTTCATTGCGTTTACTCCTCTTCGTTATCGTTATTATCTGCATCAGGGATGTTCGTATCTACTGATGTTTCGTTGTCTTCCTGTTTCTGGATAGCATCCAGTCGTTCGATGATAGTTTGTTGTATATCATCGTTATAAGCCTTGTAGTTGGTTTGAAGCGACAACAAGTATTGTTTGGCTTGGAACAAGTCGCCTCGGCTTACGTTGATGTCGGAGAGCAGGATGAGACTCTTAGCCAGCCAGTACTGGTGTTGGGTCTTTTTGCCCGCGAATGCCATAATCTCGTTCTCGGATTTGTCCAAGTCGTTCAACCTGTAGTAACAATCGGCAAGCAGGTAGGCGGATTCGGCACCGGTAACCACGCGTACGTTTTGGCTCAGGATAGCAAAGTCGGCTGCGGCTTTTCCGTACTCGCCCTGGGCGTAATACACCTGCCCGCGATTGTAAAGAGCCTCGTCGCGAACATTGTCATTCAACCCTGTTTTTTCTAACATGCGATTGGCAACTTCTATTGTGTTCTTCGAGTCTTTTAGGAAATATGAGCAACGTAATTCGCCTAAGTCGGCAGTGTTTTTCTTTTCCTGTTCAGTGGTCAGTTCACGAAGTTTGACGAAGTATTTGCGAGCCTGTTCATACGATTTTTTCTCATACAGCAGTTCAGCCAGACGTGTGCACGACTCTTCCATATAAGGGTTACCCGGAGTGTCCATCAGGGTGGTGTATAGTTCAATCGCCTCATTTGGTTTGCCTAAACGGTAGTAGCTGTCGGCAGCCTGGTAGGTTGCCATAGTGCAGTATCTGCCGCCGCTGCAAAAACGACTGATATATGTGGTCATACCTGCTGCGGCTTCCTTGTAGTGTCCTAACATATACTGCAATTCAGCAGTCACGTATGTGAGCGAGTCTTCTTCGGCTGAAGCACCGGACTTCATTCTTCCTGTCTGCTTGGCGTAAGCCAGGTACTCGGTTATATTGTTTGTTTCCACGTAGATTTGTTCCAGTCCGTCCATCGCCGCGTAGGCTTCTTCGCTACCGGCATACTGTTCGATAGTGGCTTTGAATCCGGCGATGGCTTCGTCATACTGTTTGGCATCCCGATAGACCATGGCGCGTTCCAAGGAGGCTTTGCGCGCATAACTGCTGTTCGGGTAGTCGCTAATCAGTCGCGTATAGGCATTGACGGCTTTGCTTTCGTTGCCGTCTTGCAGGTTGGCACGGGCTATCTCGTAGAGAGCGTCATCCGCATAGTCAGACTTGGGGTAGGTGGCAACCAGTTGCTCCATCGTGGCAGACTTATCCTGATAGCGGCGGAGCAGACCTTGTGCATAACCGATCTGGAACATCGCGTAGTCGGCTCCTGTGCCTTTCTGATTAGCCACTATTTGATATGCAGCGATAGCGTCCTTAAATCCTCTATGGTTGAAGCAGCAGTCGCCGATGCGGTTCATGGCGTCCGCATAAGTGTTCTGCTTCTTGTCGGTGGTTTTGACGAACCGGCGAAACGCCACTTCCGCCTCCGAGTATTGCTTCAAGCTGAACAGCGCATAGCCCATCAGGTAATCCGCATGAACCAGATTGCCCGAACGGTTGCCGGGAGTGGAGCGGAATGTTTTGAGGTCGTTGTAACAATCCTCGTATTGGTGCAGCCGGTAGCGCGCTTCGGCACGGTAGTAGTAGGCATCTATCTTGTATGACGACCACGACTGTTCGTTCTGTATGACCTCGGTCATCCATTTCTCCGTATCTTGCATCTTGCCCTGCAAGAAAGCGTCCACGCCTATCTGGTAGCGCAAGTACTGTTTGATTTGTGCCGTCTTGGAGGTCTGTTTGGGTATGGCGTTCACGGCTTCCAATGCGGCGCGGTAGTTCTTCGAGTTCATATACACGTCCGCTAACAGTTGATATACCTCTGTGGCGTGTTCCGTTTTCGGATATTCGTTCAGGAAGTTATTGAATGCTGTTACGCTCTCTCCTAACGCAGTGTTTTTCTGATAGGTGGTCAGTGCGTAGTTGTACATTGCCTCTTCGCGCGTCTTGTTGTTCAGACGGAAGTTCATTGCAGCCGAATAGGCTAACTGGGCACTTTCCCATTGACCGGTTTTGACGTAGGCGTGACCCAAGTGCAGACACGTACTTTCGGTGATAGTATCTTTCTCCTGTTTGACCTGCTTCAAGGAACGGATGGCATCGTCATAGCGTTTCTGCTTGTAGTATGCTATACCCATCAGGTACAAGTCGTTGCGCATCAGTTTCTTTTTCTTCTTGTTCATTATGGAGGCATACTTCTCCAGCTGTTCAGTCGCTTTGCCGTACTGACCTTTGTTGTAGTACATTTCGCCGACTATGCGGTAGATTTCCGCATTGTTGGCGTTGTTCGGGTCGTTCTCTAACAGTTCTTTTGCACGCTCCCAAACCTCATCATACTTGCCTTGTGTGTAGTAAATCTGCACGATATAGTAGGGTACAATCGAGCCGTATTGCTCCGTCTTTTCTAATGCGAGGAAGTCGGGCAGAGCCTCTTTGTATTGACCGTTCTTATACATGCAGTAGGCATAGTAGTATCTGCCTTGCAGCGTATAGGGGTTGTTGCTCTCTTTGAGCACCTTGAAGCACGATATGGCAGCATCTGCGTCGCCGCTTTGCATAAAGGCGTAGCCGCGATAGAAGAAGAACATCGGCTGGTCGTAACGGCCTAATTGCTTCCAATCGACATTACGAAAATTGCGCAGGGCTTGTTTGTATTGCTTCTTTTCGGTGTGTATCACGCCCAACATCATCTGTGCGTCATCGTAGTAGGTGGTGTAGGGGTATGCCGCCAGGTATTTCTCCAAGTCCGCTTTCAGTTCGTTGTCGCGTGACGGGAAACGGTTGCGGAGGGCGAAAAACTCGTCCTCCATCGGGCTGCTCATCACGCTCACGGCACTCAGCAGGCAAAGTATGAAAAGGCTGATTCGTTGTTTCATCGTCTGTTCGTTTTTTTGGTATGTATGGCACGTTGGCGACGGCGGTTAACGGTTTGAATGACGGCAAACAGTACGATTGCCAATACGATAACCACGATAATAATCACCATTGTGCTGCTCAGATTGTCACCTTTGACGCGGTTCCACATTGCCAGCATTGCTTCTGTCTGGTCGCCGCAGTCGTGCATCAGGGCGCAGCGTTCAATCACGGCTCTGTCGGCATAGAGGACGGGATTGGCGTGAACGGCAACTGCGCTGTCGCCGAAGTAGTAGCTCAGGTCCACGGTCTCCTCGTAGGTCTCTTCGTCGTTCGCCCATTCCAGTACTTCCGGCGAAGCGATAACGCTCACGTAACCTATTTCTTCCATATTCAGTATGGCATTCTCGGGCATGCACAGGTAGTTGATGAAGTAGCTGGCAGCCTTTGTGTTCTTGGCATACTTCGGGATAACCCAGCCGTCGAACCATACGTTGGAACCTTCTTCGGGAACTAAATAGTTGAGTGTTACGCCTACTTCAGCCGCCTCGTCAATAGCCCATTGGGCATCGCCTGACCACGAGAGGTTCATCCATGTCTTGCCCTTGGTCATTTCTTCTTTGCCGAAGTCCACTTCCCAGCCGGCAATGTTATCTTTCATATCCGTCAGGAACTTCTCCACGCGGGCTATACGTTCGTCGGTAACGTTGCCTACGAGGTCTTCGCGGGTCACTTCGCCGCGCGCAATCTCCTCGCGATATACGTAGAGAACCACTACCGAATAGACATCGCGGAAAGCGTCTTTCATGAACACTCTGCCTGCAAATTTCGGATTGAGCAAGCCGCCTAACGAACGGATGTCGTCGGCATTCACGTAGGTCGGATTATACAGGATACCTGTTGTACCGCCCATATAACCTACGGCATAGTCGGCTACGTTGATATCCGACCCTTTGGGTGCCATCTGCTGGAAGATGTTCTGTGCGAACGGCGATACCAGCTTCGTATAGTCGGGCAGGTCGCCGTAGTTCTTGTCTATCTTGAGCAGCAGGTTGTTGCGGAGCATACGCTCGATGATGTATTCCGAGGGGCATACCACATCGTAGTCTTCTTTGCCTATCTCAATCTCCGTGAGCATTGACTCGTTGATGTCGAACGTCTGGTAAATAACTTGCACTTCCTCGCCTGTCTGTTCTTTATACCAGGCTGGAAACTTGTCCAATACGTTCGTCATATCGATATAATCCGCCCAGTTGTAAATCTTCAGCGTATGCTCGCGGTCCGCTGCAAAGGATGTGAATACAAACAGGATGGCTACAAGAATGGAAGATAGTTTTTTCATTTTCTCGTTAAGTTTTTAAGGTTATTATAGTTAGTTGTTTTTATTACTTTGTCTGTATGCCCGCACATTGCTGATAACGAGCAGTATCAGTATGGTCAGAAAGATGAGGGAGAACAGCGGACGCAGCTCCGGTGTCAGTCCGCCTTTGCGTGCATCGGCGTAGATGAACGTGGACAGGGTCTCCAGTCCGCCGCTGCCTTTCGTGAAGAAGGTTACGCCGAAGTCGTCGATACTTAGGGTCAGCGACAGGATAAAGCCGCTCATCATTCCCGGACGCAGCTCCGGCAGCAGCACTTTGCGCAGTGCCTGCATAGGCGTAGCACCCAGGTCTAATGCAGCCTCGTAGATATTCGGGTTCATCTTCTGCAAGCGGGGCATGACGCTCAATACGACGTAAGGCGTGCAGAATACCACATGCGCGATGATGACCGTTCCTAAACCGCGCGTCAAACCTATCGAAGCAAACAGCAGGAACAAACTGATACCGGTCAGTATGTCGGGGTTAATCATTGGAATAGAGTTCAATACCGATACCACGCGGCGTGCTTTCTGCTGCATGTGGAAGATGCCGATGGCGGCTAACGTGCCTAACAGCGTGGACAGAACGGCTGCGCAGATAGCCACTAATCCCGTGTAAAACATTGCCCTGTACAGGTTCGGATCGACACGCACCTGCGCATCGTAGTCATAACCCGTCAGCAGGTTCTCGTACAGACCGAATGTGAAGCCCGTCCAGTTGCCGAACACCTTGCTCTTCGTAAAAGAGAAGATGATAATCAGCAGAATAGGGGCATACAGCACCACTAATAGCAGCCATAGATACACTTGACCTGCCAGGCGGGACCACAGACCGCGCTTCTCGATGGAAGATATATTCGCTTTCATACCAAACCTCCTTTCTGACTGCCTGCCTCCGTCTCATTCTGACCGAAGAACGAGGTGGCGCCTATGATTACCAGCATAATCAGTGACAATGCAGCACCGTAGTTCCACATCAGGATGCCGCCCTCGCCGAAACTGCGCTGGATAAGCGAACCGAACAGCGTTATCTTGTTGTGTGTCAGCAATTCCGATATGGCGAACGTGCTCACTGTCGGCATAAACACCATCACGATACCCGAATAGATACCCGGCATCGACAGCGGCAGCACCACTTTCACAAACGTCTGAAAACGTGTCGCTCCCAAGTCCTTCGCGGCCTCCAACAGGCTCACGTCCATCTTCTGAAGCGTGTTATAGATGGGGTAAATCATGAACGGCAGGAAGTCGTAACTCAGACCGAACAGCAGCGCACCTTCGCCTAACGGCAGGTTGAACATGTGGAACAGCTCCACCGTCGCTATCGTGCGCAGAAGAAAGTTTATCCACATCGGCAGGATGAACAACAGTGCCATTACCGCAGGAGTGCGGAACGAGCGCATGGCCATCACGTAGGCGGCAGGGTAGCCTAACAGCAGGCATATAATAGTCGTTATCAGGGCTATAGAGATGGAGTAGATGAACGTGTTGACTGCCTCGCTCTTGCTGAAAAACAGCATAAAGTTGCGCAGCGTGAAGTGTCCTTCCAGGTCCGTAAATGCGTAGATTCCTATCAGCACTAACGGCAGAACTACCAGCAGCACGAGGAACACGATGTACGGCCATGCCCAATTCTTCCT
>JAEEGL015166622.1_pt1 | contig 13436 bp, 2 predicted proteins | sample 9134231 | NCBI WGS metagenome assembly JAEEGL01 (sample SAMN16246548, study PRJNA631951) | gut metagenome | biome: gut microbiome; feature: rumen; material: fiber-attached | host: Bos | place: Iran: Karaj | collected 2018-10 | reverse complement strand
TTCAAGATTATTTTAAAAATTTTTTTTGGGAAAATAATGGTCATGATTTTAAGATTTATATCTTCAATAAAGATTTAATGAGTAATAAAGACAAAAATAATAAATATATTAAATTAATTCCTTTATATATTTTATTATTACATCTATTATTATCATTTATTGGAAATTCAAAAAAATTTAGAAAATATAAAATATTTCAATATTTTAATTTAAGGGAAAATTTAGAAGAATCTTTTAATATAAATTTAGCAATTACAAAATATAATAATTTTAAAGGAATAACTTATATTAATTGTTTAATTGGTATTTCAATGATTTTTATGATTTTTGGAAGTGTATTTCTTAAAATGATTAATCTTCCTATAATAAATTATAATGAAGAGAGTTTATATTTTTTATTTAAAAATTTCTTTTATATTATTATTTTTATTGGAATAAGATATTCTCCAAGAATTTTAATTTCATGTTCTGCATTTACACTTACTTATAAATTAATTTCTTATCTTAATAATAATAATAATTCTTTTTGGAAGTTTTTAATTTATCAAATTCATAAATATTTTTATTTGATTATAGTAATTTTATTTTTTTATATTTCATTATATTATTTAAAAAGTGAATCTACTCCTTCATGGTATTTTTTTTATAAAACATTAATATTAAATATTGAGAAAAATAATTTAGTTTTATATATCTTACCTATTTATCATTTTAAAACTGAAAGAAATCAATATCAGTTTTTTCAATACCAAAATTTTATAGATTATTTATGGTTACCATATAATGAAATTATATTATTTCTAATTGGTTCTTTATTAATTTTTATATGCTGTAAATTTAATTGGAGATTAGATTTAATATGTATAATAAGTTTTTTTGCTTTGATTATTTCAAAACTAATATATTTTAATTTTATTGAAAAAAATCTTTACTCTACCTTATATTTTTATTATTTTAATTATGGAATTTATATGACGAATCCAATTTTTAATTTATCTTATTTATTTATTGGAATTTTTTTTGGATTAATTAATTATTGTATTCAAAATCTATTAAATTATATAGAAGAAAAACCAAATCTCAATGATGAAAATTCAAAATCAAATGAAGATAAAAAAAATCAATATCTTAATGAATTAGAAGGAAAATCATATTTACAAATTCCTTGCTATATTTTTCATATTATAAAAAAAAAGAAAATAAATAAATATTTACATTTTCTTTTATTGTTAATATTATTCATACCATTATTATTACATTACATTTTTTTATATTTTATAAGTGATAATTTTGAGGAAATAAAACTTGAACTTAATTGGTTTATAAATCAAAAAATAATAATGGTAATATATATTTTGGATATTGAAATATTTGTTTTAATCATACATTTCTTCATAATTTATTATTATAAATGGATTAATGTCATCAATTCATTCCTTAATCTAGATTTATGGAGGTTTTTTAATAAGATTTACTTTACTTTTATTGTTTGTTTAAATCTTGTTAATTTATATATTTTTTATCATGATAATAATAGATTAAGTTTAAATTTTGAAACAATATTTTTATATTCTATTATTAATGGTATAAGTATAATTATAATTTCATGTTTATCATATTTATTTTTTGAATTACCTTATAAAAAGTTAATAAAAAGCTATTATAAAGAAAAAAGTTTAAATAATAATGATAGTAATAATAATTCTAATGATATAGAAAATGATGAAGAAGATGAAGAAAGTGATGATGAAAATTAAGAAAATATTAAAATAATAATTATATTAAATTTTTAATTAATTAAAAATTTTATAAAATAAATAAATTTGAAAATAAAATGATTGATGGAAAAAAAATAAAATTACATTTAAATAAGATATTTTCTCCATCAAAAAATATAACTCTAAATTTATCAAAGAAATTAAAGTCATTTAAGCAATTATATAAAATAAAAAATAAAAATTTTGAAATTGATAATGCTCAAATTTATGAAAAATTATTAAAATATTCTTCAAAGAAAATAATACCTTCTACAGAATTTTATATAAATAAAAGAAATCATGTAATTGAAATTATTCAAAAAATAGGAAAAAAATATAATTTTTCAGAACAAGTAATTTATTTATCTTTATTATATTGTGATAATTTATTAAAATCAGTAAAAGAAATTTCAGATAAAAAATTTAATTTATCTATAATTTCTTGTTGTATAATTGCATATAAATTCGCTGAAACTAATTCAATAAAATGTAAATATAAAGATATTTGTAGATTATTTAGAAATTATAATGATTTTATATCTGAAGAATTTTATCTTGAAGAAATTAAGATTATAAAAAAATTTCATTATAAATTAAATATTACAACTATTAATGATTTTATTAAATGTATGAATTTAATTGGTGTAATTTATAGAGGAGAAGATAAAGATAAAAATAAAATTCTAAAAACTTTTAATGATATTACTAAAAGAATTTCTTTTAATAAAATTTCTTTAGAATATATAAATGAAGTAATTGCAATGAGTATAGTAAGATTAGTAAGAAAAATATATGATTTAAATCAAAATAGAACAATGACAATTTTTAAAAGATTTCAATTTACAAATGATACTTTTGATGAATGTTATCAAAAAATAAAAAAAATTTTTTTAATCACAATTGATAATAATATTCAATCATATATTAATTTTGAAAATAATATTAATAATAATACAAGTAGGAATTTAAAAAGTCATAATTTACAAAAATGGAATAGTGAAATAAATATAAGTAAAAATAAATTAAATCAATATTATGAAATTTATGATAAAAAAAAGGAGATTAATGAAAATCATTCAAAAAGAGAATTGAAAAAATATGACTCAATACTTAAAATTGAATATTTAGAATCTTTAAGACAAAAATCAAAAGAAAGAGAAATGAAAAATAATAAGTCAATAAATAAACATCATAAAAAAACTATATCTAATCCAATACTTCCTAAAATAGAATCAAAATTTTTTAAAAAAGAATTATCTGAAAAAAACGTGTGTGATAAAAAAAGTGAGAATTGGGTAAATTTTTTTTCACTTAATTCTAATAATATTGAAGATGAAAATTCTAAAAGAAATAATAAATCAAACAGAGAAATTTATAAAAATAAAAATGCATTTCGTTCTTCTAAAATGTTTCTTCCAAAATTAATTCAAGATTATCCTTCTATGAAAAGATATAAAGAATGATTTTTATATAATATATTTTTTTTAAATTTTGTATGGGTTATATAAATAAATTATTTATTAATTTTTTATTTATTAATTTTTTATTTATAAATAATAGGTTAAATTAAATGAATATTCCTTATTAAATAAAAAAATGGAAACAATTTTTCAAAAAGATGAGAAAGGGAATATTGTTCCTTTATTTTTAGAAAATATTAATGAAAATGATTTTAAAGCATTTTTTGAAGTTATTCAAAAATTAGATATTCTTAATTGTGTAAAATTTTTAAATGATTTCATAATTATAATAAAAAAATCAATTGAATTAGGCCAAATTATTATTGATTTTAATGATTTATTTCAAAAGAGAGATAATGGAATAATTGAATTAATAATAGAAAAATATTTATTTCAAGAAATTAAAGAAATTGAACAAACATCTTTTAAAAATTTTTTTATTTTTATATCAAATAATTTTCAACTTGGAAAAAATATTTATGATTTTATTTATAGGATTATTGGAAAAATGTTTCGTGTTCCTGTTATTTTAGAATGTAATTATGAATTAGTTTTTGAAAAGTGTATTGATTTATTAAAAATTTTTTATGAAAATAATGAAGTTAATAAAGAAAATCATCAAGATGTTTATTTTTATTTTAATAATAATGAAGTAAAAATTGAATTGATTAAAGAAAATGAATTATTAATTTCCAATTTTATTATTATTGATATGTATATTTATGTTAATGAATTTTATTCAAATAAAAATTCAAATATAATAAAAATTAATTATTCAAATAATGAAGATATTGAAATTAATTTAACAAATAACAATAATATTCAAATAAAATACAAAGACCAAATAGTAAATAATGAATTATTAGTTATTAATAATAATAAATGGAATAATTTAGAAATGAAAATAGAAAAAGATAAAATTTTGATTAAAATAAATGATAAAAATATAAAAGTTAATTTTAATAAGGAAGTTGATTCAATCAATAATTTAATTTTTTTTTCTAAATTTAATGGTATTATTTCTCCTATAATTATCTCTGAAATAGAATATGAAAAAAAAGAAAATTCTTTTTCTAAATTTTTTATTGGGAAATTATTTAAAGGAGAATTTAAAAAAAGATCTAAAAAACAAGTTAAAGATACTGAATCAATATTATTTGAAGATAAAAATATTCAAGATGAAAATAAAAATGAAAATAATCAAATTGAACAATATATGAATAATATTCCTTTAATTTTATTTTTCAAAAAAAAAGAAAGTAAAAATAAAATAGAAAATATAAAGGATTTAATTTTAGTTGATAAAATACGTTTACCATATTATTATTCATTTAATAATTTATATTTAAAGCAAAATATATTTTTATTAGGAGGAGTAAAAAATATATTTCCTTTATTTGAATTAATGTTTCAACTTTATTCTAATGATGAAAAAAAATTTGAAATAATATTTTCCAAAATAATTTATATATTATCAAATATTTTTTTATATGAAAATAATATTGAAGATGCAATTAATTCAAATTTTTTTCATATTTTTCCTTTATTTTTGGAAAAATTGGGACAATATAATGAATTAGTGTTATCAAATACTTTATTATTATTTAAAACAATATTTAAACATAAAAATAAAAGTGATATAATTTATCCAAATATTAAAGAATTATTATTCAATCAAAAAGTATTTAAAATGATATCAACAAAAAAAGATATTGATTTTTTTGGATTTTTATTATCTTTAGAAAAAAATCAAAAAAATAGTTATATAATTTTAATTTCTATTGTTCTGGAAAATTTTGAAAAAAATATTTTTTCTGAAGAATTTTTTGATGAAATATTTAAATATTTTTTCAACTTTTTAAATAAAAATGATGAACCACAATTAATAATAGAAATTTTTGAATTTTTAAATCTAAAAAAAAATACTAATATAAAATTAATTCATAAGACATTAAGATTATTGATTAATTTATTTAATTTTCAAATTTCTAATGAAGGGATAAATAAAATTTTAATTGAATGGAAAAAAAAAATTAAAGATTCATTTATAGTAAATCATGAAATAAAAGGTATGAATAAAATAATGGAAACCAAAGAAATAAATAATGATGATGATAATGATGATGATAATGATGATGATAATGATGATGGAAATAATAATAATTCAACAGATGAAAAACCTAATAAATCATATATGGATGCATTGTTAAATATCAAAAATAAGAATTCAAATGAAGTCATTTTTATCCCAAAAGCAAATAAATTATTATATATTATAGAGAAAAATTATTTTCATTATATTACTAGTTTAGCTGATTTAAATGACAAAGTTATAAAATTGGATTTAATTAATTTTTTTCAAATAATTATTATTTATTATTTGAATTATGAATTAGCATTTCCAAAATATAAAAAGTTAAACTTTATAAATAAGTTTATAAAAACAAACAAATTTAATATTAAAAAAGCGGACTTTAGTAAGTTTTCTACATCAAAAGCAACAAATTGTTATTCCAAAATATTTAACTTTTCAGAAAAAAAAAAAAATGACAATATTCTAATTAATAATAATAATAATATTAATAATAATAATAATATTAATAATAATAATATTAATAATAATAATAATATTAATAATAATGATGAAATATTAAATCTTTTAAAATCAGATGTATTTAATTTAATTAATAATACAATGGAAATTGATATTAACAATTATCAAATAGATAATTATTATTTTGATTTAAATGATTTACTTTTATATCTTAATGATTATTTATTATTAATAAGAAGTTCTCAATTTATAAAACATACCTTAAATAAAAAAACTTCTTTAATATCTATATATGATTTTTATCATGATTTTATATTTGTAAGAAGTTTAATTCCTTTATTACATCATATTTACATATTAAATAAAAAACTCAAAAATATTGAATTGATTAGTACAATTCAAAAAAGTATTGAAATCATAATTTTTGAACTTTTTTTAAATGATGCTTATATTACTCCAACATCATTTTTGAATATTTTAGATAAATTAGATTGGTATACATATGAAAATAAAAATGATTTATCAAATATTCAAGATTTTAATAGTTATTTTTTTTATTTTATAACAGATAAAATTTATAGTTCTGATATTTATAAAGAATCAAATATTAATTGTTATTTAAATGATTTTAAAGATGAAATAAAAATGAATGTAGATGACTTTAATTATAAAAATATATTTAATTATTTAACTAATAGATATAAAAAAATATCTGATTTTAAGAATACTCTTAAAAAGAATAGAATTAAATATTTAGATTATGCAATTTTTCAAAATTTTTTAATTTATTTTGAAGTTTTTGTTCAAAAAAATGGTGAACTTGATATGATGAATATTGATTTTATTATTTTAATTATAGTCTGTATATTATGTGCAATTGAGGAAAAATCAGAATTTTCATCATCATTTCAAAAATATATTTTTTTGAATTTAGTTGATTTTTCAATTAATTCAATAGTATTAAAAATATTTATTAACAATGAAAATGGTAAAAAAAATATTCAATTAATAAGTAAATTAATTCAAATGTATAGTTTAATAGTATCTTTATATTATTTTTTTTTAATTAAAGAAAAGGTAAAAACTTCATTTCATATGAATAAAAAAAAAAATGAAGAAGAAAAAAATAAAATCAAAGATGATTATTCTAAAATTTATAAACATTTTAAAAACGATAATTATAAAAAGATAGAATCAATGATTTTAAATAACAAACCAGTAGAAACTAAAATTTCAAATTTTGAAAAGCCTCTTCATTTAATTGTTTTTAAATATTATTTAAATATTTTTATTGAAAATCAATCAACAATATCTTTTAAAGGATTTCATAAAGAAGAAATGGATTTTTTTAAAAAATTAAATTATATAAAACAATATAAAAAATTAAAAAAACAATTATTTTCATGGAATAATTCATATAGTGATATTGATTTATTTTACATTCAAAACAATAAAAAAACATTAAAATATAAAGTATTAAATCATTATACAGAAGAAATGACATTACCAATAATAATTCCAATTATAAATTTATATTCTTATATTCCTTCTAAATTTGAACGATTTTTTAAAGAAAAATATAAAAGTTATGATATAATAGGTAAATGTTTCATCAGTTTAAATTATGAAAATGATAAAAAAGAAGAAATAGAAAAAATTCAGAAAATTGTTTATGAAAAATTATCAAATATAAAAAATAAAAAACATTTATATTCATGTTGTTTAATTAAAAATGGATATCATATTACAGGATATATTATTCTTTTAAAAGAAAAGAAATATTTTGAATTTATTGGGTTTCCTAGAGAGCTAAATGATAAAGAATTAATTTATTGTGATATTGGGAAAAATAATATTTGCTATGGTTCAGTTATAAAATTTAATAAAATTTATTATTTAAAAATAAAAATTAAAAATATTACATATGTTTATAAGAGATTTTATGCATATAAAGATGATTCTATAGAAATATTTACAAAAGATAATAAATCATATTATTTTGAATTTAACAATTTATATGATAACGATTTAAAAAATTATATTCATACAAAAGATAATAAAAATGAAGTTAAAGAAGAAAATGAAGAAAAACAGGATGAAAAATCAAATATTTCAGACTCAGAAGAAAAAAAAACAAAAACAAATCAAAATAAATCAGCAACTGAATTAAGAAATAAATTTTTTGCTAAAATAATACAAACAACAAAAACAAATGTATCAACATTAAGATATTTTTCAAATAATAAAAAATACAATAATTTAGAAGCAATATGTGATAAATTTAACAATAATTTAATATCAAAACTTGAATATTTAATAAGAATAAATCTTTATGCAAATCGTTCATTTAAAGACTTAAATCAATATCCAGTATTTCCATGGATAATTCAATCAAATATATGTAATAATTCTCAAATAGATGAATATAGAAAAAAATTAAACAATCCAAATTTAACTACAATAGATATATTATTACAAAAAGAAAATTTAAGACCATTAAATACTCCAATGGGAAAATTAACAGAAGAAAGATTTCGCTCATATGAAGTAATATATGAATCAGCGAAATTTGAATTTCAAGAAAAATTTAATGTTGATTATTCAGCAAAATATTTTTTTGAATCAAAATTAAATAATATTAAAATAGAAATGGAAGATATACCATTTTATTATGGAAGTCATTATTCAAATCCTGCATATGTATGTCATTATTTAACAAGATTATTTCCTTATTCAATAACAGCTCAATTAATTCAAGGAGATTCATTTGATGCTCCTGATAGATTATTTATTGATTTTAATAAAAGTTTTATTGGTGCTTCATCTATAAAATCTGATTTAAGAGAATTAATTCCAGAAATTTATTTTCAACCTGAATTATTTAGAAATATTAATGGTTTAAATTTAGGAAAATTACAACCTTCAAAAAAAGAAAATTCTACTTATCAAACTTTAAAAAAAAAATATAATTTAATTCAAGAAAAACAAGTTAGAGTTGAAGGAGTTTTACTTCCTGATTATTGTGATGAAAATCCTGAGAAATTTATTTGTATTCATAGAGAAATGTTTGAAAGACCTGAAATAAAAATTAATGAATGGATTGATATTATTTTTGGTTATGCTCAAATGAATGATGCTGCTTATAAAATTATGAATGTTTTTTCTCCTTATTGTTATTATGGTTATTTAAAATTAGATGATATTAACATTAATGAAAGAGAATTTTATGCTAAATTTTTTGAATTTGGAATGAATCCTTTACAAATTTTTAAAACTGAACTTAATAAAAGTTTAGAAAATAATGAAATTAAAAGAAAAAATATTATTAAAATTGAAAGAGATAAAGATAAAGATTATAATAAAGAAATCAATAAAATTGAACTTAATAATAAAATTATAAGACATATTAAAAATTTAGAAAAAGAAATTAGTGAATGTGATAATCAAATTTCAAATGAAAATGTAATTTCACAAATTGACAAATTAGAAGAACAAAAAGATAAAATTGAAAAAATTAAAAAAAATTTTGAACAAAATTTAATTTATTTGAAAGAAAAATATGAATTAATATGTCAAAATAAAAATTATATTCTTTATAATTTTTTTTCAGGAATAATTTTAATAATAAAAGAAGATTATGAATTTGAATTTATCAGAAAACCAAATTCAAAACAAACATCATCTTTTTCATGTTTAGATAATAGTGAAATAACATTTTTATCAATTGATAAATATTTTATATTTGGAACAAGATTAGGTTCAATTATAATTTATAAACCTAAAAAAGGTAAAACTTCTTTTAATATAATAATACGTAATCATACAAAAAAAATTATATATATTGAACAAAATAATATTTTAAATTTAATGATATCTTCTTCAGATGATGGATTTATTAATATTTATACTTTACCAAAAGGAATTTTAGTTAATTCTATTTATTTTTCTGAATTTATTGCAGATCAAGTTTTTCTTTCTTATTCTCCCCTTCCTTCTTTTATTATTTATAATAAAAACAAACATGCTTTTAAATCTTTTAGTATTAATGGAAGATATTTATTAAAAGAAGATAAAATTATTGATGATATTGAAAAAATGAAAATTGAAAGAGATATTTATTTTATTGAATATTTAATTTGTAGTAATAAAAATAATATTAAGGTTTATAAACTTCCATATTTGGAAGAAATTAATGATGTTAAAAATATTCAATTTAAAAATTAAAAATGATAGTATTTAAAAGGGGTTTAAATAAATTAATAAATATTTATTTTTAAAATTTAAATAAATAAAATAAATAATATTTAATATATATAAATATTAATGTATATGATAATAATTATTAATGATTATATTTTTTTAAAATCATTTACTTATAAAAAATAGTAAAATATAATTAAAATTTTTTATATTAAAAATAATAATCTAATATTTTAATATATATTTTTTTGATAAAAATAAATCTTAAATTTTATTTTATATTATTTTTTTATTAGAAATTTTTCACTCTATTTTTTTATATAAGCAATATATTTTAATATATTTTTTAATATTAAATATTTTTTGAATCTCATTTGTTTTTCATTTAATTTTTTTGAATTCTTTTTTATTTCAATATTTCTTTGACTTTTTTTTCTTAAGATTTTTTAGGTCTTATTTTTTATCATTATTTTTTTCTATTTTTATTTTCTATACTCTTTTAGCTATTTTATATATTTTTCTCTTTTTTCCTTTCTTCTATACTTATTTAGTTTGTTTTTTATTTAATTATTAAGTATAATAACAAATATATATTAAAAATTTATTTTTATAATTTGAATATTAAAATTTAAATTATTAAAATAAATTTGAAGATGCAAATTTTTATATTTTTTTTTTTTCAATGCATTTGGAAAAGTAATGAGAAAAATATAAAGAAGAAAAATTATTTATTGAATAATAATTTTCAAAATAATAGTTTATTATATAAAAATCATATGAACAATTCAACAAATATAAAGGAAGATCAGGATTATTTAATTAATAATTCTGATTATTATAATTTCTCACAATTTTCTGAAACATCAAAATATATTTTTTTTCAAATAAAATTATGTGAAAATGAAAATATTTCATATAATTTTACTTATGAAAATGAATCAAATAAATATATAAAGAATAATAATTATTCAAAAGGTTATTTATATAAAATTGAAGAAATTAATTATGAAGATTTACCACTAAAACAAATTTATTTTCCTGAAAATAAAAATAAACTATTATTTAGATATCATTATTTAAATACAAATAAAACTCCAGTTTTAATTAATAATTTTGAATATGATATTAAAATAGTAAATAAATATATTTATGTTGAATTTTTTCCTTTAATATATAATGAAATTATTGATTATATTATATTGTATTCAAAAAATAAATCAATTGAAAATGAATGTTATTTATATAATATCATTGAAAAAGAAATTCCAGAAGATATTGAAATTTATTATTATTCATTTTTAACGGATAATAATAATTTAATAGTAAAATTAGATGTTACTATATTTGAAAATTCTACTTATTTTATGAATATTATTGCTACAGAAAAAAACAATCATAAAATCAAAATTGCATATGGTTTAAAGGAATTTCAATATATTTTAAAATCATATATAATTGATAATCAATTATATTTTTTTGAAGAAGAAAAAATTATTTTTAAAACACCACCAAAGGGAGAAAATAAAAAATATTTAATTCAATGGAATGATTCTACTAATGAAGAAATAATTAGAATATATTCTAATGATAAAAAAATTGATGAATTGAATAATACAAATAAAATTCATTATTTATTTGTTCCAAAAAATCAATTATATCATATTATTTATCAATCTCAATCTAAAGAAAAAGAAATTTATTTTGATATTTTTGATGAGTATGGAAAGTTCTTTAATGATGAAAATGAATATTCAATAATTATACATAATAATACTGAAATTAGTTTTTATACAAATATTTCAAAGTATGAAAGAAACCAGTCAATTATTTTTTGTGTTTATCTTGAGAATATCAAAAATTTTTCAAATTATAATTACATATTATTTAATAAAACTGATTCTAATAATAAAAATGAAACAAAAATACCTGATCTTATATATGAAAATAATGAAACTAATTTATTTTACATAATTATTAAAAAAGAACAATTTAACAATGTACAAATAAATTTTAAAATAGAAGGTATTGATAAATTAAATTTTAAACAAAATAAAACAGTTTATATAAGGTATTTAAAATATATAAAAATAGATAAAGAAAATATTACTCAAAAAAATATGCTCATTCCAACATTTTATATTATAAATAGAACTGAATTAAGTAATAAAACTTTAATTTTTTATACAAAATATATAGATATTTTTGAAATATATTATGGTGATTATATTATTGAAAATAAAATTAATAAAAATAAAAAACAACAAAATATTCAAGTGTTTGATTATTCAAATAATAAATCTGAAAATATTATAATAATTAAAGCATTTAATAAAGAAAATTTAGAAAAAAGTTTTCAAATAATTAATTCATTTACAAAGTCTAATTTATCATATATAATTTCAGAAAAAAGAGAAAGTTTTATAAAAAATTATAAATGTGAAAAACATTTACTTATATTAAATATCTATAATCAAAAATCAAATGATAAACTTATTTTTATTAAAAAAAAAAATAATAATAATTTAGAATTTCATTTAACAAATAATTTTAATAACTTTCAAACATTAGAAAATGTTTATAAATCAAATGAAACAATTATTAATAATATAAAGAAATTAGAAAATATGATTGATTTAATTTATGTAAATTGTGAAAATAATGGAGAATTTACCTTATATCAATTAAATACAAATGATTCTTTAATTAATAACTTAGAATCGAGTTCATTTACATATTTTTATTTAGAAAATAAAATTAATTTAAATTTCAGTGAAAATCTAATAAATGAAGAAATAAATTTAGAATTTAATTTAGTTTATGATAATAATTCTAATGTATCAATTTTCTTAAATAATAATGAAGAATTTATTTTAAACAACAAATCACAAAAAACAAATTTTTCATTTATATATACAAATAAAACAAATTTAACTATATTAAATCACAAAAAGAATCAATATGAAGGTTCATTATTAAATGTCATTATAGGATTAAATCAAAAAATTATTAAAATTGAAATGAATACAACTTATAATAAAGAAATAAAAGATAAAATAATTTTAATTTATAATCCAAATGATACTATAACAAAAGAAATAAGACTTTCAATTAAAACAAAAAATGTATCAGAAATTTGTTTAAATCAAGATGAAGGTAAATTTCCCTTTTTATATTTTTTAAAAGAAAATTGTGAAATATTATATTCTAATTCATCAAAGTATATTATTATGGAAAACTTAGAAAAAAAAGGTAATGTAAAGTATATTTCAATATTAACTTCTAATAAAATTTATTTAAATTATACTTATGTCAAGAATGGTTCTGGTGAAAAAGAAAATATAACTAAAATTAATTATGATGGAATCACACAATTTAAATTAGAAAATAAAAAGAATTATTTATTTTATCAAATAACTCCTTGTAATTCTCATAAACAAGAGGTAAAAATAAATTCAAATGAATATA
>JAEEGL013670822.1_pt1 | contig 13436 bp, 8 predicted proteins | sample 9134231 | NCBI WGS metagenome assembly JAEEGL01 (sample SAMN16246548, study PRJNA631951) | gut metagenome | biome: gut microbiome; feature: rumen; material: fiber-attached | host: Bos | place: Iran: Karaj | collected 2018-10 | reverse complement strand
GCCGAACCACTTACGATTACCTCCATCGATGGCTATGCTACTGATGCTGACACCACTGAGTAAATAGTCGGCAAGGTTCGAGCCATCATTACGTGGAACTTTTACTTGATAGAATGTGACACTGCTCTCCCCTACTTCACTTTTCTGGATCATAAACGGTCCTACATCTGTACCTACCCAGATATTTCCTTCCTTATCTTCGCAGACACAGGTAATCCAGTTGATATTATATCGCGTACCATCCTGATTGACAAAGTTATCATATTTTACTACAACGTCATTCTCAGTGTCACAACAGAATACGGCAGGTTCCACCCAGTTGTCATTGACAAACCACAATAGTCCGCGACTATCAAAAAACATACTGCGGAAGGCGTGCTTGCCGATACCATTATCATTGGTCAGAACTTTGTTATGATGATCAGTCCATTTATTCTCAGAAGGGTCAAACTCCAAAAGGGTGACACCTTCCGTCTGATTATTCAACACCCAAAGATGACCGTTGCTGTCGAACTTCATGGTGGAGATAAGCACATAGTTGTTGCTAAGCATCTTTCCACGATCTATGGCTCCTCGTAGTGGGCTATTATCCTGATTATGGTATCTGATGAGTGCGCCGTTTATGAACTCGTAGACTCCTGTTCGTCCACCAGCAATAACATATTGCGGATTACCAGGCATTACATCGAGACAGTTGATGTCTATATACCGATAGCCTGTCTTCTCGTTGATATTCTCTTCAAAGGTAGTCCAATCGTTTCCATCATAGACTTGTATGATGCCAGGATACTGAGGATCAGGCATACCGGAAATAAAGAAGCCGCCAGTGGTATAAAGACGATCATTCAAAAACTTCGACTCATAAAAGTGGTTATAGTCTGGTCCTAAGGGTTTCAAAGCAGATACTATGGATATATATTTATCATAGTCGGCTGTGCTTTTCTCAGGAAGTGATGTGGGGTATTCAGGATGGTTCTGAGTATAGGTTTCGGCTATCTCGGCTTTTTGGAGATTAACTTTGAGTATGGCGAAATTTGTGACTAACCAAGCATAGATACCATCGATACGTACATCAGTAACCGTCTTGTCCTCAGTGGTAGACTTATTGTAAAGTGCAGCAATGTTCGTGACGTTTCCATTAATATCCACAAGGTCGATGTTTGAGTTTTCATAGACAGCTATCAGACGTTTAGCCTGCTGACTCCAAGCTATGTGGGTGATATGGGTATCACTTAGTCCGTTGGTGCGATCATAGGTGTAGATGCTTTGGTCATTGAGGTTATACTGGTAGAGTCCGTTAGAAGCCAATACAAACAGGTAGTCACCAGCCTTCTGAATATCCTGCACTTCATGATATGCAAGATAGTTTTTCCAAGTACCAACCTGCGCCTTTGCGGGGTTAAATGATGAATGAAAAATGAAAAATGATAAAGCTATCAACCATATCTGTCTAATAGATATAAGTTGATTCCAAATACTGCGATGTCTATATTTATCATTCATTATTTATCATTTATCATTCAGAAACTCGCAGAGTTTCGCAACAGCACGGGCACGATGGCTGATATGGTTCTTGATGTCCATACCAAGTTCGGCAAATGTCTTGTCGTAGCCGTCTGGCTGAAAGATAGGGTCGTAGCCGAAGCCCTCCCCTCCTCTGCGCTCACGGATAATCTGCCCTTCGACAATGCCCTCAAACTGATGGATTTCCTTAATTGAAGTGCAGCCGCAAGGACAGACATTCTTTTTTTGTATTAACGCAATGACGGTACGAAATCTTGCTTTACGGTTGTTATTATTTCCTAATTCCTTTAGAAGCTTGGTCATATTGGCTTCAGAGTCGTGACCTTCGCCAGCATAACGGGCTGAATAGACTCCAGGAGCCCCATCAAGAGCCTCCACCTCCAAACCCGTATCGTCTGCAAAACAATCAATATGGTAATGGTCATAGACATATTGCGCCTTTAGCAAAGCATTCTCTTCGAGTGTCTTGCCTGTCTCAGGGATGTCCACATCACAATTAATATCTTTCAAAGAGAGTACTTCAATTGTCTCTCCGAGAATACTGCGAATCTCAGATAGTTTATGCTGGTTGTTGGTTGCGAATACGATCTTCATCCTTCTTTCTTCTTCTAACTCCTTGTATCTTCTCCTAACTTCTTCTCTTTTATCTTTACCCTCATCTCGTCGAAGCCCTCACCATAGACACCAATAACGGCACTTTGGCTGACGAAGGCATTGGGATCGATCATCTTGATGAGACGGAAGATGTTCACACTCTCATTCTTTCTGGCTAGGATACAAAGCACCTTCACCTCCTGACCAGTATACCAGCCATGACCATCGAGAATCGTTACGCCGTGGTTCATTTCCGTACCGATGGCATTAGCTATTTCTTGCCATTTGGTACTGAAGATGAAGAACTGCACAGACTGCCTACGAGCGTTCATCACATAATCGAGCACATAATTCTCCATCGTCATTACACAGAAACCGAACATCACCTTATGGGCTCGTTCAAGGTAAGATCCGAACTGTGGGAAGAACATACAAGAGCCGATGATACAGAAGTCGGCAGCAATCAACACATTACCCAAGCTAACATTAGGATGGAACTTATTCACAGATGCTGCAATGATGTCTGTGCCACCGGTGGAACCGTTGTGTAAGAAAACCGTCGCCAAAGCAATACCTGTCATCACACAACCAATGATCATCGACATGAAATCTTGTCCCTCACCCATCAGTTTGAAAGGCAGACCATTCTCCTGAGTGGGTAGTATGGCCTGGAAGAAAGCCAGCAGGAAATAGAGGATGAAGATGGCAATGATGGTCTTCATCAGGAATTTCAGGCCGAGGATCTTCAAGGCTATCACCAACAGGAGAGCGTTGATGATGATATAGGTGTTCTCCACATGGAATCCCGTAGCATAATAGATAATGGCAGAGAGACCAGTGACGCCACCTGCCACAATCTGATAGGGCATGAGGAACACGGTGAAGGCGATAGCATAGAGTACTAATCCTATGAAGATGAAGATATAGTCCTTCACCTCATTCAAGATCAGCTTGTGGTTTATGTTCACTCTTTTTACTTGCATACGATGTTCACCATACGCTTAGGAACGATAATCACCTTCAAAATCTGCTTGCCTTCGATGTATTTCTGCGCTCGCTCGTCTGAGAGCACAGCCTCCTCGATGGTCTTATTGTCAGCATCTGCAGCAAACGACATCTCGAAGCGGGCCTTACCGTTGAATGCAATACCAAGCTTCACCTGACTCTCCACGAGATACTCTTCATTCCATGTAGGCCACTGAGCATCGCAGACACTACCATGCTCACCCAGCATCTCCCAAAGCTCTTCTGCGATATGAGGCGCGAAAGGAGCGATGAGGATTACGAGGGTCTTCAGCAACTCTTTGTTCTTGCACTTCTGCTGAGAAAGCTCATTCACGCAGATCATGAAGGCAGAGATGGAGGTGTTGTATGAGAAGGTCTCGATATCCTGTGATACCTTCTTGATCAGCTTGTGAACGCTCTTCAGGTTTTCTGGCGTAGCATCACCCTCGAAGCCATTCTGATAGAGATTCCAGAACTTGCGGAGGAAGCGGTGACAACCGTCGATACCATTGGTATCCCAAGGCTTCGACTGCTCCACAGGACCTAAGAACATTTCGTAGAGACGCAGGGTGTCGGCACCATATTTCTCGACAATCATATCCGGATTCACTACGTTGAACATCGACTTAGACATCTTTTCGATGGCCCAGCCACACTTGTACTGTCCGTTTTCGAGGATGAACTCTGCTTTCTCATATTCAGGCCGCCAAGCCTTGAAGGCCTCAATGTCGAGCACATCAGCAGAAACGATGTTCACATCGACGTGGATAGGCGTTGTGGTATAATTGTCCTTCAGGCCGAAGCTGACAAACTTTCCCTTGTCGGCACCCTCGTCCTCGATACGATAAACGAAGTTAGAACGACCCTGAATCATACCCTGGTTCACGAGCTTCTTGAAGGGCTCATCTTCGCAAGAGTAACCAGAGTCATAGAGGAACTTGTTCCAAAAACGGGAATAGATTAAGTGACCAGTAGCATGCTCTGTGCCTCCTACATAGAGGTCGACATTGCGCCAGTACTCGTCGATATCCTTATTCACGAGGGCCTTTTCGTTCTTAGGATCCATATAGCGGAGGTAGTAGGCAGAACTACCAGCGAAACCAGGCATTGTATTCAGCTCCAAGGGGAAGACGGTCTTGTTGTCAATCTCATCCTTGCTTACCACCTTGTCGAACTTGGTATCCCAAGCCCACATCTTGGCGCGACCCAATGGGGGTTCACCCGTTTCCGTAGGCTGGTATTTGTCGATCTCAGGCAATTCGAGAGGCAGACACTCTTTTGGAATCATATAGGGCATATCGTCCTTGTAGTACACAGGGAACGGCTCACCCCAATAGCGCTGGCGGGAGAAGATGGCATCACGCAGACGATAGTTCACCTTCACTCTACCCAAACCCTGCTCTGTGACGAACTTCTTCGTGGCAGCGATAGCCTCCTTGACGGTCAGACCATTGAGTGAGAACTTCGAACTTGCTGAATTACACATGATACCTTCTTTGGCATCATAACTCTCCTCACTGACATCAGCACCCTCAATCAGCGGGATGATAGGTAGATTGAAGTGCTTGGCAAAGGCATAGTCACGAGAGTCGTGGGCAGGTACGGCCATGATGGCACCAGTACCATAACCAGCCAATACGTATTCTGCTATCCAGATAGGGATCTTCTCGTCGTTGAATGGATTGATGGCATAGCTTCCGGAGAATACACCTGTCACCTTATGATCCATCTGACGGTCACGCTCCGTACGCTTTTTCACATAGTCGAGATACTGGGCTACCTCTTCCTTCTGTTCAGGCGTGGTGAGTTCAGCCACCAGCTCTGATTCTGGAGCCAACACCATGAAAGTCACACCAAACATCGTATCGGCACGTGTCGTGAAGATAGTGAAGTGCTTATCGCTATCAGCTACGTTGAACTCCACCTCAGTACCCTCAGAGCGACCAATCCAGTTGCGTTGGGTCTCTTTCAGGGAGTCAGTCCAATCAATCTCCTCAAGACCGTCGAGCAGTCTCTGGGCATAGGCAGAGACACGGAGACACCACTGGCGCATTTTCTTCTGCACCACAGGATAGCCGCCACGAACTGAGACACCATCCACCACTTCATCATTGGCCAACACCGTTCCCAACTTTGGGCACCAGTTCACCATCGTATCAGCCAAGTAGGCGATACGGTAGTTCATCAGCACCTCCTGTTTCTTCTTCTCAGAGAAGTTATGCCAGTCGGCAGCCGTGAAGTGTAATTCCTCAGTACCCAAAGCGTGACAGTTCTCTGTTCCCATCAGTTCGAAGTGTTCAATCAGCTTAATCGTTGGCTGAGCCTTCTGAGAGGCAGTGCTGTAATAGCTCTTGAACATACGCTGGAAGGCCCATTGTGTCCACTTATAGTAGATGGGGTCGCAAGTCCTTACCTCACGCTCCCAATCGAAACAGAAGCCAATCTTATCCAACTGACTACGATAACGGTTGATGTTCTCAACGGTTGTTTTTTCTGGATGCTGTCCAGTCTGGATGGCATATTGCTCAGCAGGCAGACCATAGGCATCGTATCCCATGGGGTTCAGCACGTTGAAGCCCTTCTGACGCTTATAGCGGGCATAGATATCACTGGCGATATAGCCCAGAGGATGACCTACGTGCAAGCCAGCTCCACTCGGATAAGGGAACATGTTCAGCACGTAGAACTTCTTCTTCGTCTTGTCCTCCACCACACGATAGGTGCCATTCTCTACCCATCGCTTCTGCCATTTCTGTTCGATGTCTCTAAAATTGTAATCCATTGTATTTTTGTCTTTAATTGTTTCTGTACATAAATATTTGGGCTGCAAAGATACAAAATAAACCGCAGATTTCGCAGATTATACAGATTATTTTGTTATTTTCAGCGAAATCTGTGGTTTATTTCGTAATTTTGCACTCGAAATTAAGAAGATATTGTTTATCTGTTTGGGTAATATCTGCCGTTCGCCAGCTGCTCGATAAAAGGTATTAGTACAAGTGATTGAAGGCATCAGAACGAAGGTTAGAAAGCATTGAAATTAGGGAAAGTTGTAAAGATTATTCACACTCTATGATGGTTTTGGCAAGTGATTGGCAATCAATTGGTTAGGAGGGCCAAGAGTTTGAAGGCTTGAAAGTGGTAGTTTGAAGCCTGCAAACTCCGAGTTCCCAGCCAGGGAAATCAGAGAAAGGATACAGCTCCCTGCATAAGAGGCATAATCGTAAAAAAAGTGTAAAGTATTTTTATAACAAACAATATAGTAAATGGCGAGTGGCAGATGGGTACAGCAGATGGAAATAATTCGGAAGGGTATACAGCAATCTTATTTAATTATCACTTTCCTCGTTGTACCGTCGTAGCTGCGAAGGATGTAAATGCCAGGTCGTTGAATACTTCCTTCAGGAATATGGACACCATTAAGAGAGTAGAGAGTGCCTTCTGAAGGTTCATTCTTCATGATGGTTTTGATGTTAGTACCTGACTCTTTTGTCATTGTTGATGCAGTACCGCTGTCTACTTGCAGATAGGCTTTGTTGGCTCTGAGATAAAAGTCATTATAAAGATTTTCTGGCTTAGCCGTTATGAATGCCAGTTCACCTTTGTTATCCAAACCAATGACCCGCATCGTGACTGGGTCATAGTCTTTGGCATTGAAATGCTTGGCAACACCCGACAAAGCACAGTAGACGCCTTGCAGACGATTGGGCTGGCTGAAGGCAGCGTTGTCGTTCACAGGCTCTATTTTATTGTCGGCAGGGTTGAAAGAGTTGCATCTGATGATAACGGGTGTGGAGGCAGGAATCACATCCTGCACGATCTCCTCCATCTTGAACGTCGAACCTTGTGCACTGCTGACATAATAGGCCTTCATGCCTGGCGATACCATCCTGAAACTGAAACCAGCATAGATGGTGCCATAGTATTCGCCATCAGCAGTCCTCACGTCAGGACGGATGCCGATATACTCGTCTGATGTGTTGACAGGGATGGCCTTCCAGTTTTCAGTCTCAGTCAGCCTGTTCATCAGCCAACTGTCCTTTGTGCTGGGTGAGCCATCAGCCAGTTTCTTCTCTATCCCCTGATAGGTACCAGAAATGATATAGGTGTCACCTCCCTGTGGAACAAGGCTGACACCAAATCTTCCTGATGACAATTCATAAATGCTGGAGCCTTGTCCGCAGAAGTCGTACTTACCATTATCGAGTTTTCTGACATAAATGATACACGAAGGACTTACGGCTACGGTGTCGTAATCCAGATACGTCCTGAAGCCTGCCATATTAAGGTCGCCTGAATATGTGTTCAGTTGATAGTTCTGGGGATCAGTATCGTTGATGCTGATGTACCTTCCTGTTGTGGCATTCTTGAAGTGATAGAAGCCGTCGGCTAACTGAGCAGATGCATTCTGGACGCAGAATGATGAAAGAACAAACGAACAAACAAATAATAATTTTTTCATATCCAATACATTTTTTTGATTATACATTCATCTGTATAACAATCAAATGTACTGAATACTGCGCGGATTTCAATTTAATTATTTTTTCTTAACAATTGGAACTCATTCATACACCTTCGCAGGGAACTTACCCTGTAGGACAGCAAGGGCATTGAGGGCCAGAGCGCCCATCTCATCCTCGCCAGGGAAGTTGTGTACTGGGGCGAGGAATCCTATGCGTTGGCGCAGGCGGTCTACGATATATTCACTTCTGGCAAGACCGCCAGTGAGCAAAATGGCATCGATATTTCCACAGAGGACAGCAGATTCGGCAGCAATGTTTTTGGCAACATGATAGATCATCGCATCGAGGATGAGTTTTGCATGCTTGTCGCCATCCTGTTCGATGCGGCGGATAACCTCCTTCACATCGTTGGTGCCAAGATGAGCATTAAGTCCGGCCTTACCCGCAATACGCTTAAGCAGTTGCTTTTCAGAGTATTGTCCGCTGAAACACAGCCGGATGAGGTCGGATGCAGGAAGAGAGCCAGCACGTTCTGGGGAGAAGGGGCCTTCGCCATCAAGAGCGTTATTGGCATCAACCGCACGACCATGTTCATGGGTTGCTATGGATATGCCTCCACCCATGTGACAGACAATCAGGTTCAGGTCTTCATATCGTACGCCAATCTCTGCGGCATATCGTTGGGCGATGGCTCGCTGGTTAAGGGCATGCCAGATACAGATGCGGTTCATCAATGGGGAGCCGGAAATACGGGCATAGTCGTTAAGTTCATCTACAACCCCAGGGTCGGCAATGAATGCTCTGCATCCGGGAATCTCCATCGCCACCTCATAAGCTATCAGACAACCCAGATTGCATGCATGATTATGCATAGCTATGCCACTGTGGGTATCGCGCACCATCTGTTCGTTAATCTCATATACGCCGCCTTCAACGGGTTTTACCAGTCCACCACGGCCGATAACAGCATCGAAGTCCATAGGTATACGGGCATGTTCCAATTCCGTCAAAAGCAATTGTTTGCGGAACTCCTGTTGGTCTAACACGTCATCATACTTTGACAATTCCTCTGAAGAATGAATAATCGTTCTTAACAGGATGGGAATCTCATCGTCATAAACGGCAATCTTTGTTGATGTGGAGCCTGGGTTGATAACTAAAATATGCATAGGTCAGAAATAATTTTCGGCAAAGATACGCTAAATGGGGCAATAATCCAAACAAAATAACAGGAAAAATATGATTTCGCATGGAAAATGTTGTCAGATTCAGAATTATTGCTTACCTTTGCAGAAACCATCAAACATACTGTAATGAAACTTGACGAGAAATATGTGATTACGATCAACCGTGAGTTAGGCTCAGGGGGCAGGACTATTGGTGAAAAACTGGCAAAGCGACTGGGTGTGCCTTTCTACGACAAGGCTCTCATTCAGCAACTGGAAAAGAAATACGACCTGACTTCGGAGGAGATAGAACGATTGAAAGGCCAGAAGCACAACTGGTGGGCAGACTTCAAGCGCAGTCTGAAGATCATGCCGAGTTTTGCTGCTCCGCAGATTATCCCAGGCAATACGGCTATGCCTGATTTCCTCGTCACAAACGATATCTTCAAATCTGAGACAGAGATCCTAAAGGGAATCTGTGCCGATGAGTCTTGCGTGATAGCTGGACGAAGTGGATTCTATGTGCTTCGCGACCATCCCAATCACCTCAGCATCCTCATCCAGGCAAAGATGGAGTATCGTGTAAAGCGTTTGATGGGACGCAGGGGCATTAGTGAGGAAGAGGCCGTGAAGATCATCAAAGAGGTGGACAAAGCCCGTGAGAGTTATGTGAATAAATATACAGGTACATCACGTTACGATACCCGTAACTACGATATGGTGTTCAATGTGGAGAATCATACCGAGGACGAGATTGTGGATCTCATTGTTCATTATATCAAGAAAAAGTAGTATTACCTGATGGCCAAAAAAGACGGGGAACTGACCCCGATGATGAAGCAATTCTTCGACTTGAAAGCAAAACATCCTGACGCAGTGATGCTGTTCAGGTGTGGCGATTTCTATGAGACTTATTGCGAAGATGCCATCACGGCTTCGAAGATACTGGGCATCACTCTTACTCATCGTAACAATGGTTACAACAAAGGTGACGAGATGGCGGGATTTCCCCATCATGCCCTCGACACCTATCTGCCCAAGCTCATCAGGGCAGGTAAGCGCGTGGCTATCTGCGACCAGTTGGAAGATCCCAAGCTGACGAAGAAACTCGTAAAACGAGGCATCACAGAACTGGTGACGCCAGGCATAGCCCTCTCAGACAATGTGCTGAACTATAAGGAAAACAATTTCCTGGCCTCCGTCCATTTCGGAAAGGCCTCATTTGGCGTGGCTTTTTTGGACATCTCTACGGGCGAGTTCCTGACAGGTGAGGGAACGGCTGACTACGTGGAGAAACTATTGGGCAATTTTTCGCCCAAGGAGATATTGTTTGACAGAAGCCGCAAACAAGACTTCGAGCGTCTCTTTGGAACGAAGTACTTCACTTTCCAACTCGATGACTGGGTGTTTACTGAGCAGACCTCGAAACAGAAATTGCTGAGACACTTCAACGTTAAGAACCTGAAGGGTTTTGGTGTGGACCATCTGCAGGCGGGAGTTATCGCCGCAGGAGCCATCCTGCAGTATCTTGAACAGACTCAGCATACCCAGATAGGCCATATTACTTCAATCTCGCGCATTGAGGAAGACAAATATGTTCGTCTGGATAAGTTCACGATTCGCAGTCTCGAACTGATTTATCCGATGCAGGACGATGGCAAATCATTGCTCGATGTGATAGATAAGACGGTGAGCCCCATGGGTGGACGTCTTTTGCGTCGTTGGCTGGTGTTCCCTTTGAAAGACGAGCGACCCATCAACGAACGACTCGATATCGTGGAGTATTACTATCGTGAGCCAGAGTTCCGTCAGTGTATAGATGAACAAATTCATCGTATAGGCGACCTTGAACGTATCATCTCGAAGGCTGCCGTAGGAAGGGTGTCGCCTCGTGAGGTGGTGCAGCTGAAGACGGCCTTGCAGGCTATTCAGCCCATCAAGACGGCTTGTCTATATGCTGAAAATGAGGCGTTGAAGAGGGTTGGTGAACAACTGAATCTCTGTGAGAGCCTTCGCGATAGGATTGAGAAGGAGATTCAGAATGATCCCCCACAATTGGTGGCAAAGGGAGGTGTGATTCGCGATGGTGTAAACGCAGAACTTGACGAACTGAGAAGCATCGCCTACTCAGGTAAGGACTATCTGCTGAAGATTCAGGAGCGTGAAGCCCAGCAGACGGGAATCTCATCACTGAAGATAGGCTATAACAATGTGTTCGGCTATTATCTCGAGGTTCGAAATACCTATAAAGAGTTGGTGCCCCCTGAATGGGTTCGCAAGCAGACGCTGGCTCAGGCAGAGCGCTATATCACCCAGGAACTGAAGGAGTATGAGGAGAAAATTCTAGGTGCAGAGGACAAGATTCTGTCATTGGAGGCTAAACTCTTTAATGACTTGATTCTTAGTATGCAGGAGTTCATCCCCCAGATTCAGATCAATGCGAACATCATCGCTCGTCTTGACTGTCTGCTGGCTTTTGCGAAGACGGCAGAAGAGAATAAGTATATTCGTCCTGTGATAGACTCATCAGAGGTCATAGACATCAAGCAAGGCCGCCATCCTGTCATCGAACAGGAACTGCCGCTTGGCGAACGCTATGTGCCCAACGACATCCTGCTCGACAACGAGCGTCAGCAGATCATCATCATCACAGGTCCGAATATGGCCGGTAAATCAGCACTGCTGCGACAGACGGCTCTCATCGTATTACTTGCCCAGATAGGTTGTTTTGTGCCAGCAGAGGCAGCCAGAATCGGCTTGGTGGATAAGATATTCACCCGTGTGGGAGCATCGGACAATATTTCTTTGGGTGAATCAACGTTTATGGTTGAGATGACTGAGGCTTCGAACATATTGAACAATGTTTCTTCTCGCTCGTTAGTACTGTTCGATGAGTTGGGCCGAGGAACCTCTACATACGATGGTATCTCCATTGCATGGGCCATCGTGGAATATCTGCATGAGAACGCTAAAGGCCATCCTCGTACGCTTTTTGCTACCCACTATCACGAACTAAACGAGATGGAGAAGAACTTCTCTCGTATCAAGAACTACAATGTCTCTGTGAAGGAAGTCGACGGCAAGGTGATTTTCCTGCGTAAGTTGGAACGTGGTGGCTCTGAACACTCCTTTGGAATTCATGTAGCAGAGATTGCTGGTATGCCTCGTAGCATCGTGAAGCGCGCCAACGTGATTTTAAAGCAATTGGAGGCCGAGAATGCTCAGGTAGGTGCGGTTGGCAAGCCCACAGCAGAGATTGCCGCCTCTCGCGAAGGTATGCAACTCTCTTTCTTCCAGCTCGACGACCCTGTGCTCTGTCAGGTCCGTGACGAGATCCTCGGCCTCGACGTCAACAACCTCACGCCCCTCGAAGCCCTCAACAAGCTCAACGATATTAAGAAGATTGTCAGTGGGAAATAGCTTATTATGATGAAAAGAATCCTGATTATATCCGCTTTGCTGCTGATGGGTCTCAGTTTCATGAGTGACATGCATGCCCAGAACATCCATACCTCTTGGCGCCAGAAGGCAATTGCCGTCGAGAATGGCGGAGAGTCACCAACTGTTATCCAGCTTCTGAAAGCATTTAATAAGGTGTGGCACTATAAGAGTACAGACGCTTTGCTGGCTGAGGCTGGCGATAAGCTGTATGTGTCGAACGATGCCACAGAGGGCAATTCTGGGCGAGCCTTTGTCGATTGCGAGGACTATTGTCATTGTTGGTACGACTTTGAGAACTCAGACGACCACATGGTTGAGGCCCGTACCTATCAGTGTGACAACGGCCATCTGCTCTTTGCGGTCATCCTTGCTGAGGCAGGACCCAAAGGAAAATATTTCGGTTGCTTCTACGATTATAATCCTAAGACGTCGAAGCTTACGCCAAAGGATGAGCCATTTATTGATTTCCGCCCCTTCTGGCCTGGTTCGCACATCACATACGCCCTCGGCGAAGGGTATCTGCAGGTCATATTGGTGATAGAGAGTGCCCCAGGAATTGCGACGCAATACACGCATTATACCTTCAATGGCAAGCGTTTCGTCTACGATCACCTCGATGCCCTCGGCTATGCCGCCTACGATGAATCTGGCGACGAAGAGGAAGAGTAAATGGCTGTGTAAGAGGTTTGGTCTTGCTAAGATACTTCAAGATACCTTATTAGAGATTATCTTTTTAGCCCTTATCATGCACCAGACGCCTAAAGCGATAAAGGGAATCGAGAGAATCTGACCCATATCGATGGGCAGCGATGCTTCGAAGGCTTCCTGAACTTCCTTGGTGTACTCTATGAAGAAGCGGAAGGTGAAGATATACGTCAGGCAGAAGCCAAAGTACCAGCCAGTACCAATCTTCTCTGGCATTTTCTTATGCAGAAACCACATGATGAAGAAAAGGATGGCATAGGCAATAGCCTCATAAAGCTGTCCAGGGTGACGAGGAACGGCATCGACACGCTCAAAGATAAAAGCCCAAGGCACGTCTGTGATCTTGCCGATAATCTCAGAGTTCATAAGATTGCCCAAGCGGATAAAGCAAGCAGTGGTTCCTGTGGCGATGGCAATATTGTCGAGTACCGTCCAGATACTGAGTTTCGTTTTGCGGACATAGAGCCAGAGAGCAATCATCAGACCTAAGGTTCCACCATGCGAGGCCAGGCCAGCATAACCTGTTGGGAAGAAG
>JAEEGL012083293.1_pt1 | contig 13436 bp, 11 predicted proteins | sample 9134231 | NCBI WGS metagenome assembly JAEEGL01 (sample SAMN16246548, study PRJNA631951) | gut metagenome | biome: gut microbiome; feature: rumen; material: fiber-attached | host: Bos | place: Iran: Karaj | collected 2018-10 | reverse complement strand
GGTACTGTTATTTCTGGTGTAAAGGGATAATTCTATGTATGGAGTAAAGCTTTATGCAGTGCCGGATGATGTTGATTCTGCCATTCAAAAATGGCACTCGCTGAATTTTGACACGCTTTTCATCGGACAAGGATGCAAAAACGATACGGCATTCTTAAAGCGGCTCCAGCAGGAAGGATTTTTCGTCAATTTAATCGAACCGGTTTTTCTGGCCGATGAAAAACTTGACGAAAAATTCCTTGCTGTAACAAAAAACGGCAGCCCGGCAAGTCAGAGCTGGGTAAGATTCGTTTGTCCTTCAAATAAAAAATGGCTTTCCAATTTTTTCAAGCGAATTAAAAACGATTCAAAACTCTGCGTTAACAGTTTAAGCCTTGACTTTATAAGATTCTTTCAATTCTGGGAAATATTAACTCCCGCTGATACTTCTGATATACTTCAGGAAACCTGCTTCTGCAAAAAATGCACAAAGCAGATGAAAAAATTTTCAAGCGAAGCTGAATGGAGATGTTCGGTTATAAACGGCATTGCAAAAAAAGCACGCTCCATCATCACTAAATACGGAAAAACAAAACAGATGGGACTTCATACAGTTCCATGGAAAAGCACAACTTTTAACGGCGGTGCAAAAAAAATACTCGGGCAGGATTTAGAAGCCCTTTCAGAATACGTAGATTTCTTTACTCCGATGACCTATCATCACATGATGAAAACAGACGTTTCTTACATCGGAGAACTTCTTGATGACTTTTCAGAACGCACAGATAAAAAAATAGTGCCGTCAGTTCAACTTAAAAAGTATTACCGCGACGAAGACATCCCTATGGAAGAAAACGAGCAGGCAATAAACACTGCTCTCTCACACGGAAACAACAACTTGGTTTTCTTTCAGTGGAACGACATAGACACAAATCAGGATATAACTGCACTGTTACAAAACACTGCAGAAAAAATAATCAAACAATAAACTCAAGGAGATTAAAAATGAAAACATCAAAGATTATAAAAGGAGCGGTAGTTGCACTTACTCTCCTTACAACAGGAATTTCATGTTCTAAAAAAGAACTTGTTGCTCACATTCCTGAAAAAACAGTTCCTGTAGCTTTTGCAGGATGCCGTGCTTCAAGATACGGAATCAGCCCGTTCCCTTCAAAAGAAGAATGGATTAAACATGCAGGTCTTATCGGCTCACAGTTTGAAGGTGCAGCTCCTGCATTCGTATGGATCGTAGGTCACGTAGAAGGAAACGGATCACAGAAGAGCTGTATCCTTAACTTCCCTCTTGATAAACCTGTTGTAAATGCAACAGGATTCCCTCTTGATGAAAACAAGGAATTCCTTGATATGTGTGATGCAAAAGGCTATCAGGTATGGCTCCAGATTGAACCGGGTGACACTGATATAGTTGAAATTGCATATCAGACAATGAAGTACTACAAAAATCACCCGAGCGTAATGGGCTTTGGTGTTGACGTTGAATGGTACAAGCCTGCAAACACAGACGGTTACGGAACTCCAATTACAGACGAACTTGCAGAACAGATTGACCGTGCAGTTAAAAAGGTTGACCCGCGCTTTAACTTCTTCCTCAAGCACTGGGATGAAGAATGGATGCCTCCTACATACCGCTCAGACATTATCTTTGTAAACGACAGCCAGGGACACGGAACACTTACAAACATGCAGAACGGATTTGGTGCATGGGCAGAACACTTTGCTCCAAACACAGTTGTTTATCAGATTGGATACGAAGCAGACTACAAAATCTGGAACCAGCTTGATAACCCTGTAAAAGAAATCGGTGACCTTCTTGCAGAAGGCTGTGCCGAAGATCAGAACTGCGGTATTATCTGGGTTGACTTTACCCTTAAAAAACTCTTAAAGAAACTTAAATAAAATAAAAGACTCGCACACTCTCGTGCACCCGCTGACTTGTGCAGACAGATCAGCGGGATTTTTATGGAGATTGTAATGAAGATTTTCACAGGCATATTAAAAGCAGCAGTCCTTACAGGAGCACTTGTTTTAACGGCAGGTCTCACTTCGTGCGATGATGAGAGAGCACCCCGCAACGTAAACGGCTGGACAGAGTGGGCAGGCGTTAGATGTTCTCCTTATGGATGGAGAAATCCGCAGACAGGTAAAAGAGAGTATCCTTCTGAATCAAAATTAAAGAGTTACGTAAACACAATGCAGTCTTTCTACAATAAAGATGAAGAAATAGGCGCACGTGGTGCCGTAGTACTTATTGTAGGAACTGTTTCAGGAGACGATGATTATTCCTGCTCTCTTGGATTCCCGAACCGATATCCAAGAAATCCTTCTCTTACACAAGAGGAAGATACGCTTTATAACAAAAGAATAGAATCGTTTTCAAAAGGCAAAACCGGTGCAGCATTCAATGATGAAGACAGATACGATTCATACCTTGCAGAACTTGACAAGGCAGGTAATATCGATGTATGGCTTCAGGTAGAATCCGGTTATGCAGACATTGTAAAGCTTGCAAAAGTTGTAATGAACCGCTACCAGTACCACAGCTGTGTTAAAGGATTTGGAATAGACGTAGAGTGGTATCAGAATACAGAAGACGGAGAGCCTGGAGTTCCGCTTACAGATTCTGTTGCTAAAAGTGTTGACGAAGCCGCAAAGGCAATCAATCCTGAATATTCTGTATTCGTAAAACACTGGGAAACAGGATATCTTCCTCCAAAATATCGCGGAAAAAATAAAGACATGGTTTTTGTAACAGACAGCCAGGGATTTACCAGTCTTACAGAAGCAACAACGCACTATGACAGATGGGCAAACCACTATGATCCTAATCCTGTTTTCTTCCAAATTGCCTACAATGCAGATTCTTCATTATGGAAATCATTTGAAAATCCGCTTAAAGGGTATGGAACATACATACTTCAAAACCTTGCTGAAAGCGATCAGAAACGTGGTATTATTTGGGTAGACTTTACATTTATTGATGCCTATAACCTTTCTAAATAATACAAAATCTTACAACTGCTCCATGTACACAAACTGTGCGTGGAGCAGTTTTTTTTTATAAAAACAGTGATTGAGCCAAAAGAAGTTCAATCAGCGAAAGAACACAGAGTTTAAATGATTTCTATGACAAAAGAAAGCTATACTGAATGGGCAGGATGCAGGCGTGCAAGTTACGGTTTTAACCACACATCGCCTGACGTAAATACAATGTTAACTTACGTTAACAAAATGGTTTCTTCATACAGCAAAAACAAAAATTCTCCTGCAACAGGAGCGCTCGTATGGATTGTAGGCGAAATTACCGACAGAGAAGGATGTTCATGCAAACTTAACTTTCCTAAACCGTCAGACACAGAAACTTCGGACGGAATATTATTTAATGACGAAGATTTTAACGAACCGTATCTTACTGCATTTGACAAAGCAGGCTATGACGTATGGCTTCAGGTTGAACCAGGGCTTGTAGATATTGAAGGTCTTGCAAAACTCGTAATGACAAAATACAAAAACCATCCGTGCGTAAAGGGCTTCGGCATTGACGTTGAATGGTTCAAAAATATAGAAAACGGTGAACCGGGTACACCTCTTGATGATGAAACGGCAGAAAAAGTTGACCGGGCAGTAAAAGAAGTAAACCCCGCTTACTCAGTTTTTGTTAAGCACTGGGAGCCTTCGTATCTTCCGCAAAACTATCGCGGCGTAAACAACGATATGATTTTTGTAACTGACAGTCAGGAATTTGAATCTGCTTCGGAGATGACGGAACATTATTCATTCTGGTCAGAACATTATGAACCCAACCCTGTGTTTTTTCAGATCGGATATTACGGAAAAGGAAAAAGAAAAACAGGAATCGGTTCAGACGAAAAAATCTGGAAAAGCTTTAAAAAGCCGCTTTCAGATTTTGGAAAATACATTCTAAGCAATTTAAAAGAAAGCACACAAAAGCGCGGAATCATCTGGGTAGATTTTTCTTTCACGGATGCTTTCGAACTTTCTAAATAAAAGGAAACTAAAATGAAGAAATCTATTATTTTTATTACAGCCGTCTTCTCAGCCTTACTTATGGCCGGATGCCTTTCAAAAGGAAAAACATCCGCTTCAGCCGCCACTCAAGGCACTTCAGCAACACAGGAAAACGCATCAGTTTCTGCCGCAGCTGCCACTCTCCCCGCCTCTGGCGACGCTCAGGCAGAAAGAGCTGCAAACTATGCAGACTGGGCCGGTTGCAGAAGATCAAGCTACGGATTTAAACCGTACAAGCCTTCTGTAGAAGATTTTACAGACTACGTAGGCACAATGAGTTCATTTTTTAAAAAGAGCAAAACTGAAAATGCAACAGGTGCCCTTATATGGATTGTAGGAGAAGTTTCAAACAAAGCAGGCATTTCAAGTAAACTTAACTTTCCTAAACCTTCCGGTCTTACTATTCCAAGATGGCTCGGATTCAGCAAAGAAGATTTTAACGAAGAATACCTCACCGCTTTTGATAAAGCGGGTTACGATGTATGGCTTCAGGTTGAACCCGGATACGTTGACATTGAACAGCTTGCAACAATCGTAATGACACAGTACAAGCATCATCCATGCGTAAAAGGATTCGGTATTGACGTTGAATGGTATCAAAACACAACCGACGGAGAAGACGGCACTCCGATTGATGACGCTACGGCAGAAAAAGTTGACCGGGCTGTAAAAGCAGTTAACCCGTCCTACTCCGTTTTTGTAAAGCACTGGGATCAGGGATTTCTTCCACCTGAATACCGCGGCTTAAACAACGACATGATTTTTGTTACCGACAGCCAGTACTTTTACAGCCTTAAAGAAATGGCAGACTACTACACAGGCTGGGCTGAATACTACGCACCAAGCCCGGTATTTTTTCAGATAGGCTACGAAGGCGAAAAAAAGAACTGGAAAGATCCCAATGAAATCGGCTCTGACGAAAAGCTCTGGCGCACATTTGACAAACCTCTTCAGGGACTCGGACAGTTCATTCTTGACAATCTTTTAGAAAGCGACGTTGAAGATGTAAAGGAACAGAAAAAAGGCATTTTCTGGGTAGACTTTACACTTAGAAAAGCATACGGCATGTCTAAATAAAAACATACGGATAACCGGCAGGAACAGGAGATAATCATTATGAAAGAGATTCTTAATTTTTTAGCAGTTACGCTTACGGTTCTTCTTTTTGCAGGCTGCCCTTCAGAAGAAAATGAACAGGCTGATGTTGAAGCAAAGATTTTTGCAGAATGGGCAGGATGCAGAAGTTCTCCTTACGGAATGGAACCGTTTCCTTCTCCTTCAGAATGGAAAACTTACGTAAATAAAATGGCATCATCTTATAAAAAAGATGAAAACACTTCTTCTACAGGAACTCTTGTATGGATTGTAGGAGTCGTTGAAGATTACGCTACAGTTTCATGTTCCTTAAGCTTTCCTAAACCAAAAGAGGGAACAGTACCGGACGGTCTTTTGTTTTCCAGAGATGATGAAAACGAAGAATACCTCAGCTTATTTGACGAAGCAGGTTTCAGCGTGTGGCTTCAGGTTGAATCAGGAAACGTTGACATTGTTGAACTTGCAAAACTCGTAATGAATCAGTATAAAAATCACAAATGCGTAAAAGGCTTTGGCATTGACGTAGAATGGTATAAGAATACAAAAGAAGGAGAGCCCGGAACAAGGCTTGACGACAGCGTTGCACAGCAGGTAGATACGGCCATAAAAGAAATCAATTCGACTTACTCTCTTTTTGTAAAACACTGGAGAAGAGGTTATCTTCCAAGAACTTACCGTGGCGTAAACAACGACATGATTTTTGTTACCGACAGCCAGCAGTTTTATGACCTTGATGACATGACAGACCAGTATAAATCTTGGGCAGACAACTATGCTCCAAACCCTGTATTTTTCCAGATAGGATACGAAGGAGAAAAAGAAGACTGGGATGATCCGGACGAAATCGGCTCTGACGAAAAAATCTGGGGAAAGTTTAAAAATCCGCTAAAAAATTTTGGTCAGCGCATTCTTAACGAGCTTGAAGACAACGGTCAGAAAAGAGGTATTATCTGGGTAGATTTTACGTTTAAAAAAGCCTATGATATGTAAAAACAGAGAATATTATACAACCCCACAATAAAAGGAGTGGCCAAATATGAAAAGAGTTTTATGTTTTTTTACAGCTGCATTATTCGCACTTATCTTAGCAGGATGTGAAGCTGCAGATAACAGCACAACAGATAACGGAGGAACTGCAAGCGTAGAAAGTCCTGAAATCACAGATCCGATAAACATCCCTGATGCTGCTAACCGCGCAGAATGGGCAGGATTCCGCAGTTCGCCTTACGGATTCGGAGACGGCGGTTTTCCATCTAAACAGTCATGGAAACTTTATGTAGACAAAATGAAGTCTTTTTATAAGAAAAACGCAACGGAAAATTCCAACGGAACTCTTGTATGGATTGTAGGCGTTGTTACAAATGAACCGGATATGCCCGGCATTTCCTGTTACGTAAATTTTCCTAAACCAAAAGGAATTTCTGTTCCTAAAGGACTTGCTTTTTCAGACACAGATGAAAACGAAAAATACTTTAAAGCTTTTGATGACGCCGGATACAAGGTATGGCTCCAGGTTGAATCAGGCAATGTTGATATCGTAGAACTTGCAAAAGTCGTTATGAACCAGTACAAGGGACATAAATGTATACGAGGCTTTGGTATTGATGTTGAATGGTACAAAAACGTAACAGACGGAGAACCTGGAACTCCTATTGATGATGAAACTGCAGCATTAGTTGACGCTGAAGTAAAAAAAGCAAACAAGGGCTATTCCGTATTTGTAAAACACTGGAGAGAGGACTACCTTCCTTCTGAATACCGCGGTACAGACAACGACATGATTTTTGTTACTGACAGCCAGGGATTCAAAAATCTTGACAGTGCAGTAAAATACTACAGAGAATGGGCTGAAGACTATGCACCTAATCCAGTATTCTTTCAGATTGGATATTATGCAAGATCCAGAAATCAGGAAGATGTTGAAGGCTCCGGAAGAGATGAAAAAATCTGGAAGGCTTTTGACAAACCTCTCCAGGATTTTGGACAGGCTATTCTTGACGGCATGCTTGAAAGCAGCGTAAAAGCCGTTAAAACTCAAAAGAAAGGAATTATCTGGGTTGACTTTACGTTAAAAGATGCATACAACCTTTCTAAATAATTAAAAAGCATATACATAAAAAAGCCCGGGGTGCACTTCACTTCAAAGAAACATCCCGGTTCTTTTTTTATACATGCAGCTGAAACTGCTTTAAGCCTTTCTGCCTTAACTTAAAGGCGCGTTCCCAGTCGTAAGACTTAATCCAGGAATCATTGTCTGTTTCCATAACAACAAACATCTGCTGAAGATACTTATATGCAGCGCCCTCTGCAAGATCAAGCTGATTATAAGGTAAAAGTTCAAGACTGGAGTTAAACTTTTCCATAGCCTTTGCAAACTGAGGCACTCTTTCTGCAATTACAGAGCGTATTAAATTTGCACGCTTTTCTGACTGTCCGTAAAGCAGGATTCGTTCCGGCTGTAAAAGAGGAATATAAACCGTCAGCGTTTTAAACAAATCTTCAACCCAGAGACTGTAAGATTCATCATCCTTAAAAAGTGAATCAATAACTTCTTCGCTCAAGCCTGACTGACGCGGTGTATTTCCTCGCCATGAAGTTGAAATATATTCTCCTACACAGTAGTGACTTCCGTAAATAAGAGAGCCCTTTACTGCAATGGAAAGACCAATACCTATACCTTTCTGAGTTTTTCCGCCGAATACTTTTTTGCCTTCCATATTTTTTGAAAGAACGCACATAAAGTCTTCTTTACGCACGCGGTCGCCGCGTTGCATGGCAAACTGTCTCCAGGCAAGACAGCGCGCATCATTTTCTGCAATACACGGCACTCCATAGCGGCTGTAAAAAGTTTCAGCAAAGTCAAAATCATTAAGACCAAAGCTGAACGATTCTTTTATAACACCCTTGTCACAGTCAACAATTCCAGGAACGCTTACACAGATACCAAGAACCGGAATCTTAAGATCTGAAACCGGTTTTAAAAGTGAAGCAATTATATTATCAAGCGCATAAACAAAACACTGCTCAGGGTCATCTTTATTTTCTTCATCCTGCGGAGTTTCAGAAGAAAACGAAGAAAGCACGGAACCGTCAACGCTTATTACTGAAACGGAATATTTTTCAGTATTTATATCAACACCGATTATACATCCAAAGTGTTTATTTACAGAAAGAAATATAGGTCTTCTTCCGCCTTTTGAAGTTGACTGCCCTACTACACCTTCGAGGATTAAATCTTTTTCAATCAAATAAGAAATGATATTTGTAATTGTAGAGCGGTAAAGGTCAAGGCTTTTTGAAATCGCACTTCGGCTTATGTTTTCGTTACGCCAAACAGTTTCAAATACGGAAGAAATATTTGTATTCTTCTGATAAAAATTGTTGCTGATATACATATTATTCCCCTGAACACTGAACTGCATAAAGGGTGAGCCGCGCAAAAACTGCGGTAATAACACTTATTTATACAATTCTCTTTAATATAAAAAGATAAAAGCAAAAAACGTACTTGTCAAGGGAAACCCGTAGCCTGACAGCCGGAAAACGCTGTAAATATTGACTTTTGGCGTTTTTTTTTATAGAAACACACGTTCTTATTTCTTCTATTTATAGACAAAAAAGGGCCTAAATGATACAATGCGTGCATGAAAACTAAGATCTCGATAATTCCGGCGCCACAGGACGTTAAAGAAAAAAAAGGCGTTTTACTCACCGGAAATAGCTTCAATCTGCGGGCGCAGGCGCCGCTTTCATCTTACCTTCCAGTTCTTAGCGAGATACTTAAATCATGCGGATGCGCATGTACAATAAATAAAAAAGACTCATCAGCATGCACAATAAGCCTTTCTCTTTCTGATGATTTTTCAAAACCGGAATCTTACATTCTTAACATAACAGATTCAGAAATCATAATTGCTGCAAAAGACAAAGCAGGTGCACTTTATGCAATTCAGAGTTTAAAGCAGTTAGTTATATCTAACAACGGCGACATTCCATGTCTTGAAATAAATGACTATCCTGAATTCGAATGGCGTGGATTTTTACTTGACACATGCCGCTATTTCTTTTCCGTTGACTTTATCAAGAAAGTTCTTGACATTGCAGCGTTCCACAAAATGAACCGCTTTCACTGGCATCTTACCGATGATCAGGGCTGGAGATTCAATGTTCCGGAATACCCTCTTCTTGCAAAAGTCGGCTCTGAACGCGAGGCTCATTCAATTACACCTTTCAAGGAACTTCACAACGGAATAAAAAAACTTCGGGAATATTATTACACCGACGAAATGATAAAGGAAGTTGTTGCTTACGCAGAAAAGCTCTGCATAACGATTGTTCCGGAAGTTGAACTTCCCGGTCACGTTTCTGCGCTCCTTGCTTCTTATCCTGAATTTGGATGTACCGGAGGCCCTTACAAAGTTGAAAACGGCTGGGGAATTTCAAAAGAAGTTCTCTGTCTCGGAAATAAAGACATTACAAAAATATACAAGGCTGCATTTAAAACTTTCATCAGGCTTTTCCCGGGAAAATGGATTCACATTGGCGGAGACGAATGTCCTTCAGAACGCTGGAAAAACTGCCCCAAATGTCAGGCCCTCAAGGAAAAGCTCGGGCTTGATTCAGAAAAACAGCTTCAGTCATGGATTACAAAAACAATGGCTGATGTTGTGCTTTCACTCGGAAAAACACCTGTCGGCTGGGACGAAGTTCTTGACAACACAGAAAAAAATCCGCTTGACAGGGGCGTAATCGTTCAGTTCTGGAGAGATTATATCAAGGATAGAAAAGTCCTGGACAAAAAGCACTTTACAATCATGTCTCCGGTAACAAAAGTTTACCTGAACTATAAAAACAGCAGTTCTTACGAAGAACCGGGACGTCTTGGCTATATAACCGCAAAAAAAGCCTATTCGTTTTCGCCGGTTGAATATGCACTTACAAAAGAAGAGAGAAGTTTTGTTCTTGGCTCAGAATGCTGTCTCTGGACAGAAGATCTTCCTTCTTCAAAAGTTGCTGAATACATGATGTTCCCGCGCTTTTCTGCGCTTTCTGAATGTATGTGGCTTCCACCGGAAAAGAAAAACTTTAAGAGGTTCAAGGAATCGCTTGAAGACCACAAAAAGCGTCTTGATGACATGGACATTCTTTATTACAGGGGAAAACTCGAATAGTTTCTGTTTATAAATAATTCTGCAGAAAAGGAGGTAAAAGATGGCTATTTGTATTCATAACGGAGTTCTTTTAAATGGAATCTCAAACGAAGGCTGCTGCGCAGTTCTTATAAATGACAGCGGCAAAATCGAAGATGTTTTTAGTGAAGAACGTTATAAAAAGAAGTCATTTCCGTCTTCTGTAGAAATTGTAGATGCACACAAAAATTATATTGCACCGGGTCTTATAGATACTCATATTCACGGATTCAACGGCAACGGTACAGACAACTGTACAACCGAAGGAATCCTTAAAATGTCAAAAGATCTTGCCCGCTATGGAGTTACAGCCTTTAACCCTACCCTATATCCAGACTATGAAGACATAATGATAAAAAAAATAAAGGCAATAGCTGCTGCAATTGGTCACGAAAAAGGTGCAAAGATTATGGGCATTCATCTTGAAGGTCCGTTTATTTCTCCGCAGAAACTCGGCGCACAAAAACCTGATTCAGTAAAGCTCCCTGACATTGCACTCATGCAGCGCCTTATTGATGCCGCAGACGGTCACATTGTAAACATGACTGTTGCACCGGAATTAAAAGGAATGCGCGAACTTGCACTGTACTGCATTTCAAAAGGAATCGTTCTTCAGGCAGGACACACAAACGCTGAATATAAAAACATGGTAGAAGGAATTCAGATTGGAATCCTTCATTCAACGCATTTCTTTAATGCAATGAGCCAGCTTCATCACAGAAACCCGGGTGCAGTAGGAACAATACTTACTCATCCGGAAATGTCATGCGAAATAATAGCAGACGGTGTTCATGTACACAAAGACCTGTTCAAGCTTCTTCAGCGCGACAAATCAATAGAGCAGATTGTTCTTATAACAGACGGACTTACTCCTACAGAACAGAAAGGCAAACATCTTTTTGCAAACGGAGAAGAGGTTGTATTTAAGGGTGGCTGCTTTCACAGAAAGTCAGATGACGTTATTGCCGGTTCTGCCCTTACCCTTATTAAGGCCGTTAAAAATGCAGTTGAGTTTGGATTCCCGCTGAGCGACGCAGTACGCTGTGCAACGGCAAACCCTGCGCGCATAATGAAGTACACTCATACAGGAATCATTACACCGGGCTACGATGCAGACATCATCCTGTTTGACAAAAAGTTTAACGTACAGTCCGTTTATATAAACGGCGTTAAAAAAATATAAATGCAAAAGTTCTGACAAAATTCAGAGCTCAACATAAAAAAAATGGAGGAAAGTTATGAGACTTATCATTAAAAAAGACTATGATGCATGTGCAAAGTGGGCAGCAGATTACATTGCAAAGGCAATCAATGATTTTGCACCTACAGAAGAAAAACCTTACGTTCTGGGACTTCCTACAGGAAGTACTCCTCTTGGAATTTACAAGAGACTTATTGAACTTAACAAAAAAGGAAAAGTTTCTTTTAAGAACGTAATCACTTTTAACATGGACGAATACACTGGTCTTGCACCTGATCACGATCAGAGCTACCACTACTTTATGCACACAAACTTTTTTGATCACATCGATATTAAAAAAGAAAACATTCACATTCTTGACGGAAAGGCAACAGATCTTCAGGCTGAATGCGACAAATACGAAGAAGCAATTAAAAAGGCCGGCGGAATCAAACTCTTCCTTGGTGGAACAGGTGTAGACGGTCACATTGCATTCAACGAACCAGGCTCTTCTCTTTCTTCACGCACAAGAGTTAAGACTCTTACAGAAGATACACGCATTGTAAACTCACGCTTCTTTGGCGGAGACGTTTCAAAAGTTCCACAGACAGCCCTCACAGTAGGAATCGGAACAATTACAGATGCAGAACAGGTTGTAATCATGATGAACGGATACAACAAGGCTCAGGCTCTTCAGCACGCAGTTGAAGAACCAATTTCTCACATCTGGCCTGTAAGCATTCTTCAGCTTCACAAAAAAGCAATCATTGTTGCTGACGAAGCTGCAACAGACGAACTTAAAGTAAAGACTGTAAATTACTTTAAGGGAATCGAATCTAAAAACGTAGACGAATACGAAAACTTCTAAAAATAAACAGAGCCTCTGACAAAACGTTCCTCCGGAACTTTTTGTTTTAGAGGCTCCATTAAGGATACAACTATGAGCGAGCAGCTTCAGATCTTTTTTAAGAAGCATCATTTTCAAAGGTTCACTATCTCTTCTCTGACAGAAAACATTCTGAACGACATGAAAAAAGGACTCGGTATAGACGGAGAAGATCCAGACGGAGCATGTCAGCCCATGATTCCGGTTTACGGACTTCTTGACGAAAAACCTCGTAACAACAAAAGTTTTATCGTCATTGATGCCGGCGGAACTAACTTCCGCTCTGCACTGGTTCATTTTAATGAAAACGGTGAAGCAAGGATTTCGAGTCTCTTAAAAAGTTCAATGCCAGGAATAGAAAAGGAACTCTCAAAAGAAGAATTCTACAATGCAATTGCCGACAAAATTGACTACCTTAAAGATAAGGCAGACAAAATCGGCTTCTGCTTTTCTTATGCAATGGAAATGAACGAAGAAAATGACGGAAAAGTTCTGGTGTTTTCAAAAGAGATTAAAGCTCCTGAAGTTGTAGGAACTTTTGTAGGAAAAGAACTTCTTGCCGTTCTTAAAAAGCGCGGCTGGAAAACAGTAAATAAAGTTGTTCTTCTTAACGATACAGTTGCAGCCCTGCTTTCGGGATTGTGCCACAGCACCAGCGAATCTTACAGTTCGTGCATCGGCTTTGTTTTTGGAACAGGAATGAACAACGCATACATTGAAGCCGAAGATATTCCAAAAATAAATGACAACGGAAAAAAGCATATCGTTGTATGTGAATCAGGAATGTACAACAATCTTCTTTTGAGTACATTTGACGAAATGCTCGACAGAGATTCCGTAGCACCAGGTGAGTCACTTCTTGAAAAGATGTGTTCCGGCGGTTACATGGGAAAGCTCGCCTACATCATCATGAAAACAGCATGCGAAGAACACATTTTCTCAGGTCCGTTTACAGCACGCTTTAAGAAAATCACTGAACTTAAAGCTGTTGATATTGATGAATTCTTAAGGAATCCGGGCAACGCAGAAACAGTACTCGGAGCCGTTGCAGCAGAAGGCT
>JAEEGL011919366.1_pt1 | contig 13436 bp, 6 predicted proteins | sample 9134231 | NCBI WGS metagenome assembly JAEEGL01 (sample SAMN16246548, study PRJNA631951) | gut metagenome | biome: gut microbiome; feature: rumen; material: fiber-attached | host: Bos | place: Iran: Karaj | collected 2018-10 | reverse complement strand
TATGTAGGGATAGATACGAGTCATTACTTAGTCTTTCTTGCCCATTCCATATTATATTTTTGAACTGTTTCTTCAGGATTATTTTTAAGATTTGCAACAAGCTCTTCTTCAGATATATCTAAAGGTAAAGCAGTTCTGAAAATATCTTTTCCTAAATCTATTGTTATCTGTCCATCACCAATTTTAACAGCATAACGAACTCCATCAGTTGTTTTAATTTCATCCGGTTCGGTAAAGGCAATGTAAATTGGTTCATTGGTAATCATATCAACAGCATTAGCTCTAGTTTCACCAGGTTCAGTCTCTTCTTTTAGCATATTAAAGGCTTCATCTGCTGTCATGGTATTTGATTCCGATCTATTTCTATTTAACCATTCTTTATTTTTATTGTCTAACCATGATGCAAATTGTGTATCTACTGCAGCACCTCTACCAATTGTATAATCTTGCATTACACTGAAAGCATCTTGCATCCATATAGGAAGTTTATCACCAGTTCGTGGATCAACATTAGTCATGTTAGGATAGAATCTGTTATAAAAATCAATTTGTTCTTCTTCAGTTAACCCAGCTCTTTCTAATTGATGACGAACGTATGTTGCACGTTTTTGCAATTCTTCTTCACCTGTCTTAATAAGACCTTGTTGAGTGAAATCAATGTATACTCTACCATCTTTAACAGTGTAGAAAGACTGAGTATTCTTCAATTGCAAACTGTTCTTATCTTTTTCAGATACCTTTTTTCCAAGTACCTGTTTAATTTCTGCAAGTGTTAAATTATTAGGATTCAAATAGTTTACAGATTCATAAAACAGTGCTGCTTCTGAACCTCCACCAAGATATCTTCCAAGTTTGGCAGCACCAGACCATTTGTTTTCAATATGTCTAGCAGAAGTTCTATAAGGCTCTGGTAAAGCTTCTGAGAATTCGTGTAGCTGTTGAGGAGTACATCTTCCTGATTGAACACACGTATCAATATTGTTTTGTACTGATATAACTTGTTCTGCCGTCATTCCTGCTGCACTTAAATCTTTGTTAGGATTACCAGATAATGTCATTACACTATTTTGTAAAAGATTTTCACCATCTTTAGGCAACATTTTATTTGTTTTAAGACTTGTCGGTGCTTCTTTCATAGCTTCTGATGCTAAATAATATACAGCACCCATAGGAGTCATACCAAGTTCATCTGCAAGTTCTGATACATATACATTGTCGTATGATAAAGGTTCGTTGCCACGCCTTGACCATCTATAACCAGTATGTTGAACACCTGATTCATCTGTCCAAGTATAGTTTTGCTGTATATTTCCAATTAAATCATTAGCCATAACATTATAAAAACCTTCTTGTCTAGATTCAGGAAGTCCTTTTATAAAATCTGAACCAAATGCAACAGCTGCTTTAAGCATTGATGAATTTTTAAGAGTCCCTAATCTGTATTGATTAAGATATGTATCATAAGCATTTTTTACAAAAGTACTATCATCTCCTGCCAATGTAGTTATATCTTTTAACGTATTATCTACCTGATATAGTTTAAACATTGCATCTGTACGTCTACGAACCTGCCCATAATCTGAACCAGTACTCTGTGCAATTTCCAACGCTATTGCGTCTTTAGAAGCTTCAAGAAATTCTACAGGGTTACTAACATTTCTCATGTTATTGTATACATTTGTCATAGATCTTAACATCACAGTGTCAATTAACTTGTCTTGGTTTCTTTCAAGAACTCTACGTGCCATATCTCTTTCCATCTGAGTTGCACCAGAACCAGGAGACAGAACTCTATTAGTATTGATAGTATTTTGCATTGTTTCTCTAAACTCTGCTCCAATTGTCGCCTTGTCTGATTCAGATGCTTGAGGACTTAGAGTACCACCAAGAGCAATGTCTTGCGTTAATTGATTGTTTCGGAGTGTTTTAGCTTCATCTACATTTGCTTGAACTGTTGCACCAATGCCTTGCTTATACCCTATAGAATTTGCGGCAGTATACAAGTCTTGTACATTCGCACCAGTGTTTGTAGCAATTGTATTTATTTTTTCATTTAATAGAGAATTCCATTCTAACTCTCCAAGATTTCCATTAGCATAGTCTATATATTTTTCTCTAAGTTCTTTATCAGTTGATAAAGCAAGATTAGCCATAGCCTTTGTTTGATCTTTTAAAGATGATGCTTTTTGATATTTCAGTTTTTCAAGTTCTGTATCATTCTTCATAGAAGCTATTTGCCACTTTGAAGCAAGCTCTTTATCAAGCCTAGCATTTGCTCCTTGTTCTTGCATAGCTGCTATATCTCTTGCACGAGCATCTTCCATAGCCGCAAGGTCTCTTCTAAGCTCTCTATCTTTTTCAGCTTGCTGAAGGTTCTGTTCCATTTCGAGAGCAGCCATTCCGAGCTTTGTCTCAGATTCTTTAGCTGCAATCATTGCATTACCGATACTAGACAAGTCTATATTAAAACTTGAATCTGATTTAGGAAGACTCGGTATAGGTTGAGACGGTGCTCTAATACCTGCATAGTATGTTACACCTGGTGAAAATCTTCCCTGTCCTGCTAAGTTTGTTTGTTCATTAAATAAAGGCATTATTCTACTCCTGCTTGTTCTTCATAATATTTCTGTTGTGCTTTTGTTCTGTTATATTTTTTATCTTCTCCAGCATTTACAGCATGCTTAATTAAACTTCTTCCATATTGTTGCATTTCTGGATGAAATTTCTCTAACCATGCTTTAAAGTTTCTAGAAGATTTTTCAAAATTTCCTATAATATAACCCCACTGTGGTGCTCTAGATCGTATAAGTTCTTTATCGCCTGCACCAGTATCTCTAAATGTTACATACTCATTAATAGCTGGTAACACATTTTTTTCAAAGTGATCTCTAACAGCTTCACGAACGTTGTTTTCTTTTAAAACAGATCTGTAATTCCACTTGGCTTCAACTGGTCCAAACCCTAATAAGCTTGCCCATATCTGTAACATCTCTGGATTCTCTCTGATTACATCTCCATTTCTATCTAAGAATTGTCTTGCATCATAAGCGTACAATGCTTTTGTAAAATTTTTAACACCAGATGCTGCACCTCTTAATCGACTTGTTTCTTTAGCCCAGTTAAGAAGATCGAAAGTATTTGTGTCTGGATCTAACAATCTTTTTACCCAGTTGTAGTTATCAACAATTATTGAAGGAACATTAGAAACAGGTAGTTCAGGTGCTGTACCAAATATTGAAGACATTGTTGATACTAATGAAGATAATTGATTAAACATACCAAGCATGTCAGTTCCTTCATTTATATCTACACCAAGATCTTCAAAGTATTTTGTAGCAATTCCTTCAATAGCCCATGTCATCTCTTTCTGGTCAATGTTTGGTAAATACTCTCTGGCAAAATCATACATATTTGTAATATAATCTTTTGCAAATGTACCACCAATACCCCACAGTCCTAGTTGCATAGCTGTGAAACTTGCTCTTTGCCAGCCTTTTAAATGATGGCCAAACATTATTTCATAAGCTGCTAAAGGATATGAAGTAAACTGTGCTGCAAGTCTACCAATATATGTTCTTTGAACTGTACTGGTGTTGACTCTGTTTAAATTTAACATAAAGTCATCTGATAATCTACAAATATTTCTCATATTCTTACCACCATCTATTAAGAAAGCAGTAAGGTCTGCATGTAATTGAGCCAAGTTGTTACCAGCTTTAGCAAATATTAAATCAACTTCCGGCAAATTCTTCTTAAATAACCATATTTCCATTTCTTGTGTAAGCTCTGGTCTTTTAGAGAATTGTTTAAATGTACCATAATCATCAATAAATTTTAAAAACTGATCATATTGCTTCGTAGACATTCCACCAATTTTTGATAAAAGCTTTGGAATATATTTTACAATAGGTGTGTCTTTAAAGAAGTGTCCAGTCAATATAACAGGCAGTAACATAGCAGCTCTAGATCCTTGAACAGGTGCTAGAGACACTGTGTTCATCATCTGAAAAGGTCCTTGTAATAAGAATTGTTTAGCATTAAAACAACCAAGATAGTTCCTATAAACAATTGCGTTAAAAGCATTCACAGGATTTACTCTAATCATTGCATCAACTGTTTTATTATCCCACCAACGTTTAGGCAACATGTGTAATAAACCTGTCATGAAATTGTTTATCTTCATATCAAGCTTTGTGGGAACATTTAAAATATTTGCATAGGTAGCTTGTGCTCTTGTGGCAGCTCTTGCTAAATCATCATAGGCACTGTTAGGGGCTTTTATTTCTGCAGATGTTATCACTTCTGATCCAGACATTCTTGCAATATTAAATTTACCACCTTTACTATCTATAACAGGTGCAAAGGTTTCTTTAAACCACTCACCATAGTCCACCAACAGACGTCCAAGTGTGTTATTGAAAGCAGCCTGTTCTATGTTACGTTGCCACATTGTGAAAGGATCTATGACGTGACCGTAGTCATTATTCAGATTCGCTAAGATTTCATCACCACGACTTCTATAATATGTTCCTCTAATCTGCATAAGATCTGACATAGCTTGGTCATAGTCTTCTAACTGTTCTACACCAAAACTTTGATCATCGTAAACATACTTCTCATTATTTCTAAGAACTTCTGCTTTATATTTAGGATCGATAAGACCTGTAGGATTTTCTTTGGTTCTCATCAAAGCTTTCACATCTTCTGCAGAAGTTACTTTAAACTCTTTAAAAGAAGCTTCATCAAGTTCTCTTTGTATTGCTGCAAGATCTCCTTGGTTTCTATTCCACATATCTGAAACTTGATTAACTTCTTCAGCATATTTTTCTAATCTTTTAACATTTTCATCAGCTACTAAAGTTTTTGCAAAACCATGAAACAGAGTGTTATTATCATTATCATAAAAATCTCTACCAATCTTTACAAAGTGTGTATCAGGTGTGTAACCATTTGAACCACCTTTAACGTATGGTAAAGTATATTTAGTAAGCGGACTAAGCTCGTCTTCAGCTTTAGAAAGATAGTGTGTATATCCAAGATCTCTTCCTATTACTTCATCAGGATGTAAGGTATATATTTTATATCCTCTTTGTAAATAGTCTTCTTTAATCTTGTCTACAGAAGTATTACGATAATTTAAAATATCTCCAGACTCTGGATCAAATATAGACATCTGTGAAAACTTTGGAGTACTTAATTGACCTGAATTAAATTCTTTAGCAGTATCACCAACCTTGTTTGTCTGCCAGCCTTGAGAAGATTTTATCTTATGGTCAAGCTCATTAGCAGATAAATATTGTTCTTTAGAAGCTTTGATGTATCCTTTCCATGCTTTCTTAACTGTATCAGACAGTCCCCATCCATCAAGCTTTCCATCGTCAAACTCTGTTTGATATTTTCTAGCCATTACAACAATTGTATTAAAATCTCTTACATCCTCTGGAGAAAGACCTTTAGATATTTTACTAGCTATTTGTGTAGACCCTTCTATCTGTGCTGTCATTTTTCTAGAGGCTTCTACCAAAGCACCTTGTAATTGTTCTGATTTAGAACCTCTTCTTATCATAAAACTTGGCAACGGTTGAGCTTCTGTAAAAGTTTTTAACTCTTGCTCACCAAGTGCAAAATCGTCAGTTCTTTTAACAGCACTAGATGAAGAGAGTTCTTCTAATTCCTGTATTATTTTTGGAGAAATTTTTGCCATCTATTCTATCCTCTTATTAAATCTGTGACACATTGTATCACTTCCAATCACCTTTGTCAATAACTTTATAATTTTCTACAATCATTGGTTTAGATCCTTCAACACCGTGTAACTCTCTTACGAAATATCCAACACCGTCACCAGCTGATACTTTTACGAATCCATTGTTTTTACCTATTTGTAAATATTTTTCTACTGCTTTTGGATTATTCTCAAGTTTTGTAATTTCTGAAAAATCTTTATCGTTGATTGTTACAATATTCATAGCATTATCATGATGCATGTGTAACCAAGCACTGAAACCCATTTTATTTAATTCAGATCTTAACCAATATTCTGGGTCTTCTTTTATATTTAAAACATCTTTTATATATGTTTCTAATACAACTTCCCAATCATCTCTACTCATTATTTCAGATGAATCAATACCTCCAAACTCTTCCGGATATTTTTCTTTTACAGCTTCTTTTATATTCTGTTTCCATTTATTAAATTTTTCATCCACTTCTTTATATTTATTTTGATTTTCTAATGGTATCTCTTTATAATCTTCCGGTTTTACTTTTAAAACATAAGGTTCAGAGTTTACATCATCATATAAATATTTATAAGGATATTTAATAGGATTTTTACCAGTAAATGTCTGCAACCAAGATGTTGGAAATTCATTGCCTCCTCTGAATAATGCTTGTATCGTTTCTAATACAGCTATCTTTTTAGCATAATCTTTTAAATCTTCTAAAGAAGCACCTTCATAATAAAAATCTTGAAACGCTTGATAAACACTTTCTCTTTTACTTTCTAAATCATAGATTAAATCTTCACCATTTCTTTTAGCTAGATATTTTTCAAGATCCTTGATATAATCTTCATCAAAACCTATATTTATCTCTTTTATGTTGTATTCATTCAAAGAGTTCAGATTACTTAGTTCAGACACGAATCTTCTTTTTATTCTTTCGAAGAGTTTTTTATTATCTACTTTATTTTCAACATCTTTAAAATTTTCTTTTTTTAATATTTCATCTTCACTCCATAAACTGCCTAAAGATTCAGCCCTTTTCTGATGTACTTCTGTAAGATAGTGTTTTCTTGACAATTCATTACCTGACACTGTTGAGCCATATACCCCGTAATGAAAAGACATACCACCAGCTCCTGTTCTTGCTGTTTCTTTAGATAGATATGGTCTAATAATACCTTCATCATCAGGTCCCCATGGTTTCACAGAAGCACTGGAAAAAGCGACATAATCTGGTAATTCTTCAGAAGTATAATTTTTATCATATTTTACAACTGCATTGCTTTGTAATTTCTTTAACAATTCATCAGCTTCTTCAGAAGTCATGGGAAGATTGTCAACACCTTTACCATGATCTATGTAATAGTTTTGCTTTGGTCTTCTGCTCTCCGGAATAATCTCGTACAAGGTTGTTGTCGGCTCTTCATTCATCTTTGCAACAGTTGAAGCAGTATTGTGAGTCTCTATATCTTCTTGTGAGACAGACATATCAAACATTGCAGAGTCTTGATTGCTGTTTTTTAACAGGTCTTGATCACTCTTCTCATTTTTCATTATGCCTTTAACAATATTTACTTCATCTTCAGTAGCTTCTGCTGGTTTCACTGTCTCAGCTTTTGTAGCAATTTCTTCATCTACTACAGTTTCATCTACTTTATTAGACATAGACTGTTCTATTTTATTTTTAAGTTCTGAATTCATTTGCATTCTTTTAATATTACTACTGGCACTACCAAGTGGAACCATTCTTTTAGCAGCCCTAGCAAGAAATCCAAATGGTTTTGCATAAGTTTTAATACCTAGTGTTGTAAATCCAAGACCAGCATCAGCAAATGGATTAGCACCTTCTATAATACCTTCATATATTTCATGCTGATATTCTGGTGCAACATTTGTATTAACATCTGTAATAAAATCATCTAGTCTTTTTGTAAATTGTTCCAGACTTAAAGAACTATCTCCTAACAATTGGTGGTACCTATCAACATATTTCTTCTGAGTATTGTAAATAGTTCCACCGAGAATTGCTGCATCCCAACCAGACATTATAGTATCTGAAACACCTGCACCAACCCAACCACCTACTGATGATAATGCTATAGACGTAGCAGGTTGACCAATATATCTCATCGCAAGTCTAGCAATATTTGGTTTAAGACTGTTTAATGCATCGTAAACTTTACCAGAACCTATCATATATTTTGTAGAGTATAATGAAGGATCTTCTTTAGTATTTGTAAAGTTTATTCTATACGTGTCATCTGTAAATTTATTAGCTATTTCATTTTGTGTGTAGTAGTCATATACAGATATTTCAGGATTTACACGTTTCTTTACACCAAGGGTTTCCATATTCTGTGTTGCAAGTTCTATAGAATTTCTATCACTAAATTGTAATAAAGCGTCTTCAGTACCATTTAATAACTCTTGATCATTGTTTTCATTTATATAATCTGATACTTCTTGGTTTGTTACAACTGGATCTAGACCTGATAACACCTTCATATTATGTTCCATGTCTTTAGCAAAGCTAGAACTATTATCATAATCTTCAAAATACGTTGTAGCTATTGAAGAAAAGTCTCTTGGTAATTCATTTATCATCATGATCTGTACCCTCTAATATTCTTTAATGTCATATAGTTGCCTGCATAAACTGTTGAACCTGGAATAATTTGATTAGACTGTGGATCAACTGAAGAAAGCTGATAACGATTTCCTCTTATCATCTCTAAGAATTTCTGATAATTTGATTCAGCACTATTCAAACTGTATATACCTGAACCACCTGAGAAGATATTCTGAATACCTAGCATAGTGTTTTGTGTGCCAGTACCTGCAGCAATCTGTCCAATACCTTGACCAATCTGAGAAACCATTGAAGCACCACTTAAAGCACCAGAAAGACCTGAGCCAACTCCAGCACCAAGCATTCCTAATCCACCCAGTCCAGCACCTAATCCAGCTCCTAACACTGTACCAGCAATTGAGAAAGACATTGCACGTTTCTGCTGTTGCTTCTGATATTTCTTCATATTGTATATAGCTGTCTGCTGATAGTTCTGAATCTGTTGCATCCTTTCGGAAGTATCATAAGCATACAAAGACTCTCCAGCAAGTGATGAATCAATGTTAGCAGTTGCACCAGCTGCAGAAGAGCTTGAGAAATCATCTGAATAATTGCCTACAGAAAGCTGTGCACGAGCTATTCTCTCTTGTCTGATGTTTGATAAGAGCTGTCTACGAAATTCTATATCACTTTGCTGTTCTTCTAAAGCCTGTGCAGAGTGTAAAGCTTCTTGAGCACGGTATTTATATTTACTTCCACTACTAAAATATCCCATTATTGTGGACTCCTTGTTATAATATTTAATCCGGTTAATCTAAAATCTTTGTTATCATCATTTCTAATTTCTACTTGAAAAGCTTTACCACGTCCTCTGATATGGAGTCTGCTCTCAACGTAATCATCATGTAAAAAGTCTTTCTGCGGTCTGTATCCATTCTGCATCATATCCCAACGATTACTTAAAGGATTTACTGACCAGCCCCATCTCATTCTGATAATGGCTCCAGACGGTGTTGTGTACTCACCTGGTAAATAGTAAGAGAACTCTTCATATTCTGGTACAAGATAAGAGAAGCTGTATGTAGCATTAACAGTATGATCATAGAGTGTTCCTCCACCTGTAACAGTTAATCCATTCAATCCAAATGTAATAGAGTTTACTAATTGTGTTAAAGATTGTACAACTACTTCACCACTCAATGTAGGAGAACTCATTGATACTGTATCAGAAATTCCTGAAGAATATACCAAACCAGTAGCAGTCCATGAATACGTAGGCTCTGGTGTAATAAAGTAATCATTTATTAAAGGTGTATATGTTACTGTTGCACTCTTCAACACACCATCAACAGTGTCAATAGTTGTATAGTACTTGTCCTCAGTCTCATTGTATACCATCTTTGTAGTACCTGAGTAAGCTACTTCTTTCATACCTTTAAAGATTGGTTCCTCTAAATCAGATCTTTGTAATACTATTGTAGACTTTGTAGGAATTCTATAGTGGTCTGTAACACCTGTCAGAACTGTAACAATTATTAAGAATTTGTTATAGTTTTCTGTAGATGTAATAGGAACGTCAACAGTGTATTGGTTCTGTCCAAGAATCTCTTGAGTGTATTGTTGCTGTGCTACAATGCCTGCATAACCATTTGAATCATAGCCTCTTACAGTCACTGCAAATTGTGAATACAAGACATGTGCAGGCAATTTTCTAAGATCTAAAGTAACCTGTAAACTCTGCATACTACCTTTATTCAATAACCATGTATAAGACATAGACTGATTTGATTCAATATGATTAAATATGCTATCCAAGCTGTAGATAGTTTCATAAGGATCTTTAACAATCTTCTTCAGTTTATGTTCTTCAGTCCTCTTAAACAATGTCTGCATAATTGGTGTCTGCTTGTTAAAGTATGTATCACCTAATGTAATAGGTCTTGATACAACATATGATTTATAGTCTTGGAACTCCCAGTCATGGAACTCTCTATCGTTGAAGTCGCCTATTGAGAACTGATACTTATCATCTACACGTCTTGCTACAAGATGTTGAATACTTGTCCATCTGTGATAGTCTGTAGAAGTTTCATCAGATACAAGAACTTTATCACCACCTGCAGAAACTCTTACACCACCTGCACGCAAGTAATAGGTTGGTTCAATCTCATAAGACTGTGATACATCTGCAACATCAAGCATCAGGTGTTCTAAGAACCCAGTGTTGTATAAAATATCTTGAGAAATCTGTTGAGGCATGAAGCAATTATAAGTAATATCATATACAAGACACCCATCAAGATTGTTTAAATGTTCTTCATCTGTTGGATAGTACCAATAAATTCTGTTAGTGGTGTAGTCATAGACACCTTTACAATGCTCTTTAGAGTATATTGGTAAGTTGTTATAGAATGTCTGTATTGTATTCAGTGAAATAGATTGTGCAAAGATTGTAGAACCTGTCTCAGGGTTTACACCAATTGTGTAGATACCTGTTGGAGACCAGTAGTAAACTTGTTGAGTAGTACTTACAACTGATTCAGATCCTATCAAGCCTGCTCTAGATAGTTCCAAAATATCGTAATCAGTGGCTGTAAATTTGCCTTCTATAGGGCTTATCAATCCATAGACTACATCCCTACCAAAAACTAATACACCTCTGTTGAAGGTCTTTAAAGCCATTCCACGACCCATTGTATTGAACTTTACATAACCACCATCAGTTGTCACAACATCCGATACTTCTGTAGAAGTCGGGTCGGCATTTTGATAACATAAGTCAAAACCTGTACCATCTTCTTTAACAGTTTGTGAGAACAGTACAGAGTCTTTACAAAGGTAGAAATATTTACCTGACATATATGCTACATCAGTTATTCTAGAGCTGTCACCTTGTTTGCTAAAATAGTCACCAGAGTCTTGGTCATTTGTGAATACAGCTACTTTTACAGTTACACCATAAGGTCTGCCATCAGCTGAATCAGATGCATTACCTCTACCATATTCTACATCAACTTTAAACTTCTCATATTCAGTTGTTTGACCATCTAGTTCAATGCTGTGTGAAAAAGGATCTGTAGAAGATGCACCATCATCTGAGAAAGTATTACGGGTTGTGATAAGAGTCCATTCATTATGTAACAAACCATAAATCTTAATTGTGATAGGTCCTCTCCAATGTAAGTCAGAAGACTTCTTACCACTCTTTCTATAAAGTTTTGTCCACTTCAATACAACTCTACTAAGAATACCTTGGGAATCTTCAACAGTCGTAGAGTGGTTGTAGATAGTAACACCTCTTAAATGTCTATTCTTTATCCAAGTATATTGATAACTGTAATCAGCTGTGGAAGCATTCTTAAAATCCCATATACCAGATACTTCAGATCTATTCATCTTGAAATAATCTAGTACAAAGTGTCCACGAGGTTGTTGAGTATTACCAAGATATTTATAAACAACTTCACCGGTATTGTAAGCACCTGTGTTGTCTCTACCAACAGATACTGCCATGGTGTTATCAGGCCAGATGAAGTCCATGCTAGCTGTTGTCATAGCCTGACTAAACTTATCAAGGTCTCCTTCAGTCCATCCTTGGTTTAACAAGTTGTAGTAGTGTTCTCTAGAACCACCATAAATATCGTTACCAGTTTGATAGATACCAATATCTTTATCATCTTTGAAAATGTGTGTCTCAGTATCTACAGTCTGTTTAGTAAGTGGACCAACCTTGATTCCACGTTTTGATAAACCACTTCTTTTAGGAATTAAATAACAATCACCCTGAGTGTCACAATATGGTACATATACTTTAGCAATACCTGAATCTGTAATAGTCCATGAAGGATCTTGTAAAGGTTTTCTAGGTTCTTCATTACCGCCATCAATAAGTTTCTGAGCTGATTCAATACCCCAAGAATCGATAACACCTTCAACATCTCTGATGGAAAGTGTGAAAGATTCTATTACAAATCTGTCTTCATTTGATTCAATATCAACATTGTAGATGATTCTTACAGGTTGCATCCATCTGTTAACAACTGTTAACTTACCGTCACCAGTAGTGAACCCAAACTTCTCCTTATAGAACTGGTTTGTATCAATGATATAGTCTGTCAAAGATACTGAGCCAATTGGTTCAGAGTCTGTGATAGGTTTAACAGCTGCATCAAAGAAGTAAAGCTTGTCACCAATTCTGCAAACAAGTAGATCAAGGTCAGTCTTAGCAACATTCTTCCAGTAGTATACAGAACCTGTGATATTCTCTGCTACATCTGTATCAACCCAGTTACCGTCTTTCTCAATGTTGAAGCCATATCTACGACCTCTCATCTGTTCTGGAAGGATTGTACAGTTCAACTCATCAGATGTATTCAATACCATATCATCTGTGTCAGAACCTTCGGTGTTGAGACCGCCTATAAAAGGTTTTAAGAATACTCTGGAATTTGTTGGCATAACTCTTTATACTCCTTCATACGTTTCTTTATATCTTTACCACTCTTCTGAATAGCTTTGATTTCTTTCTTAACAGTCTTTGTGATATGTCTATTCTGCATACCATTCATAGCTTGTTCGGCATGGAACTTAGTTGTGAAAGAACCTCCTACATAGTTACCACCAATACGAATCTTCCACAGTGTTCCATCTTTAACAATTACATAATTCTTCTTCCACTCAATGGTCTGTTCTTCCATAATGTCGTCTCCAATCCTCTTACACGTTGTGCATGTTTATCAGCTGTCACCAACTCTTTCCGTGCTCTGTCATTGGTGATACTATCAATCTCTCTGTTCAACTCGTAAGCAGCTTGTACACGTGCAGAATTTAACAATAGATTGAAATGTTGTGGTGCTAAGTCTGGTACAAATGTATCTTCCAGTTTGAACTCAGGCATTACAATACCGTATGCAACTGTATAGTCTTCTACGATTGTATCAGATTGTTCCTTATCCCATGCATCAAGTATGATTTCATTATCATTAAAGCTTGTGTAATATCTTGGACAACGATCTGTATAGACATTGTAACGTACACCTGAATTAGGATCTGTAACATTCATGACATTATCACGTAAAGGATTCTTATCAAGTGCTCTATCAAGGAATACTGTAGGATCTAACCACTCTATGTCATGATAT
>JAEEGL011871478.1_pt1 | contig 13436 bp, 10 predicted proteins | sample 9134231 | NCBI WGS metagenome assembly JAEEGL01 (sample SAMN16246548, study PRJNA631951) | gut metagenome | biome: gut microbiome; feature: rumen; material: fiber-attached | host: Bos | place: Iran: Karaj | collected 2018-10 | reverse complement strand
GGAATTTTTATGAAAAACTGCCGGATAGGTAAAGATCATCTGTATTTTCCTTCCTTGTCGTACATTTCTGTTCGGGACTGTTTTTCATCATAGCACAAAATGGGAACTACGCCAAAGCACTTTCAGATCACGGGCGCCGTCTTAAAAAGGATCGCCTGTATTACGATGTTCATCGACCACTTATGCGCGGTCCTGATGAAAGTGGGAACTTCCGGACAGCCGGAAAAATTCGGGAAAAACATGACGGTGCAGGCATTTATGGACGGCCCGTACCATGTGCTCGAAATCGGCAGGCTGATCGGCCGGATCGCGTTTCCCATTTTCGCTTATCTTCTGGTGGAAGGGTTTTTCCGCACTTCGGACAGGCGCCGGTATTTTTTAAGACTCTGCGTCTTCGCGGTCTTATCGGAGTATGTCTTTGACCGGGCGCTGTATCCGGGCCATCCCTCTTTCAGGTGCAGCGTCTACGTGACGCTGGTGCTGGGATTCCTCGTTATGTGGGCCGTTCAGAAGATCCGGGAAACAGGGCGGTTTGCCCCGGGAGGCGCTGCGGACTCTGCGGTCTTTGCGGCGATCGCCGCTGCGGGAGCGCTTTCGGGCCAGTATGTTTTTAAATGCGATTACCGATGGGGCGGCGTGCTGCTGATCGCGCTGCTGTACTTTTTCCGCGATTACCGGGACGCGGCGCTTGCGAGCGGCTATGCGGACCTGGTCGTTTTCAACGGGTCTGAATTGATGAGCTTTCCCGGTTTTCTGCTTTGCCGGTGGTATAATGGAATAAGGGGAAATCAGCATAAATATCTGTATTATCTCTTTTATCCGCTGCACCTTGGGGCGCTGTGTCTTTTCCGCCTCTGGTGGGCTGGATTCTGAGAAAAGGAGCTGCTGGGAGAACACTTCCGGAGCGGCTCCGGATAGGGGACTTTTATGGAATTATTGTTTGTTGGAGCGGACAGGGAGGTCACCGGAAGCTGCCACTGCCTGCATGTAAACGGCAAATATATCCTGGTTGATTACGGGATGGAGCAGGGGAAGGATATCTACGAGAATTCGGCGCTTCCCGTCAAACCGGCCCAGATCGATATCGTCCTCGTGACGCACGCGCATATCGATCACTCGGGTCTGATCCCCGCGCTGGTGCATGCCGGTTTTACCGGGCGGATCGTCACGACGCAGGCAACGGCCAAACTGTGCGACCTGATGCTGCGCGATTCCGCGCATATCCAGATGATGGAAGCGGAGTGGCATGAAAAGAAGGCAGGCCGCAAAGGGGAGAAATCCTATTATGAGCCGCTGTACACCATGGAAGATACCATGAGCGCGCTCAGGCTGTTCGAAGGCCATCCCTACGGAACCGTCATCGATCTCTGCGAGGGGGTAAAGATCCGTTTTACGGATATCGGCCACCTGCTCGGATCTTCCAGCATTGAAGTCTGGCTTTCCGAAAACGGCGTGGAGAAAAAGATCGTTTTTTCCGGCGACATCGGAAACAAAAACCAGCCGATCCTGCGGGATCCGCAGTATACGGCCGAGGCGGACTACGTGCTCTGCGAATCCACCTACGGCGACCGGCTTCATGAAGAACAGACGGAGGATTACGTAGACAGGCTGACGGAGATCCTGCGGGATACGTTCAAACGCGGCGGCAACGTCGTGATCCCCGCGTTCGCCGTCGGCCGGACGCAGGTGATGCTCTATTACCTGCGGAAGATCAAACAGGACAATCTTCTTCCGGAATTTCCGGATTTCCCGGTGTTTGTTGACAGCCCGATGGCTTCCGGCGCGACGGAGATCTTCGCGGAGACGGATCCCTCCTACTTTGACGAGGAGACGGCACAGACGCTGAGGGAAGGCGTCAACCCGATCACGTTCCGCGGACTGGAACTGACCATTTCCTCAGAAGAATCCAAGGAGATCAACGTCAATCCGACCCCCAAGGTCATCATCAGCGCGTCCGGCATGTGCGACGCGGGACGGATCAAGCATCACCTGAAATACAATCTCTGGCGGAGCGATTCGACGATCGTTTTTGTCGGATATCAGGCGGAGGGGACAGTCGGCCGGAAACTGCTCGAGGGCGCGCCGGAAGTAAAGATTCTGGGAGAGACCATCGCGGTCCACGCCAGGATCGTACAGCTCCAGGGGATGAGCGGCCACGCGGATAAGAACGGGCTCCTGGAATGGGTGCAGGCTTTTGAAAAGAAGCCGGATAAAGTGTTCGTCGTTCACGGCGAGGACGAAGTGGCCGCCGGATTCGCGGAGCTTCTGCAGCAGGAATACGGGCTGGATGCCTTCGCGCCATATTCCGGCACGGAGTTTGACCTGGCGTCCGGAGAATTCATCAGGATCACCAAGGGCGTTCCGGTCGAAAAGAAAGAAGGTTCCGGACCGGTCTCGGATTCTTATACACAGCTGGTCCTTACCGGAAAGCGCATGATGTCCCTGATCGAATCCAGCAGGGAGTTTTCAAACAAGGATCTGGATCATTTCACGGCGGATCTGAAAGAGCTGCTTTTGAAATACGGTATCGATCAGCCGCGGCAGGGCGGAAAAAGGACAGAGGACGGCAAAGACGCCGCAGATCAGGAAAACAGAAAAGAAAAGAGGAAAAACAGATGAGTAGGGCAGACGATCTTTTTATTGCCATGTGTAAGGACGTGCTGGAGAACGGGACGTCTACGGAAGGAGAAAAAATCAGGCCGCACTGGCCGGACGGGACAAGCGCCTATACGGTGAAAAAGTTCGGCGTCATAAACCGGTACGACCTCCGGGAAGAATTCCCGCTGCTGACGCTGCGCCCGACCGCCTTAAAGAGCGCTACGGACGAAATGCTCTGGATCTGGCAGAAAAAATCCAACAACATTCACGATCTTTCCAGCCATATCTGGGACGAATGGGCCGACGAGAACGGATCGATCGGCAAGGCGTACGGCTATCAGCTGTCCGTCAAGCACGAGTATAAGGAAGGCATGTTCGACCAGGTGGACCGGGTGATCTACGACCTGAAGCATACGCCGTTCAGCCGCCGGATCCTGACGAACATCTACGTCCATCAGGATCTGCACGAAATGGCGCTTTATCCCTGCGCGTACAGCATGACGTTCAACGTGACGCAGCGTCCCGGGGACGAAAAGCTGACCCTGAATGCGATCCTGAACCAGCGCTCCCAGGATATCCTGGCCGCCAACAACTGGAACGTGGTGCAGTATTCGGTGCTGGTGCATATGCTGGCGCAGGTCTGCGACATGATCCCGGGCGAACTGGTGCACGTGATCGCGGATGCGCATATTTACGACCGGCATATCCCGATCATCAAAGAACTGATCAAACGGGAAACATTCCCGGCGCCCGTTTTCCACCTGAATCCGGAGATCAGGGATTTTTACGCGTTTACCAAGAACGACGTATGGGTGGAAAACTATCAGCACGGCGAACAGATCAAAAATATTCCGATCGCGATCTGAACGGGTGAAACGATGAAAGCAATAGCTGCTGTAGACCAAAACTGGGCGATCGGGAACGAAGGCGCCCTTTTAACGAGGATCCCGGCCGACCAGAAGATGTTCCGTGCCGAAACGCTGGGGAAGACCGTCATCCTGGGCAGGAAGACCCTGGAGACGTTCCCGATGGGCCGGCCGCTGGACGGACGCGACAATATCATCCTGACGACGTCGAAGGATCTGAAAGTAAAAGGGGCGCGCGTGGTCAGAAGCGTACAGGAAGCGCTTGAGGCGGTGGCGGACGTTCCTCCCGAAGACGTATACGTCATCGGGGGAGAAAGCATTTACCGGCAGTTTTTACCTTACTGCGACGAAGCGCTCATCACCAGGATCGATTATGCCTACCAGGCGGACGCGTATTTTCCGAACCTGGACGAAGACCCGGATTTTATCCTGACCGGGGAAAGTGAGGAACAGACTTATTTTGATATTGCCTACCGGTTTCTTCTGTATGAACGGAAGAGACCGTAAGAATCCGCCGGCTCATTCCGGCTTCCGGGGCAGGGCGTTTCCGGTCCTGCTTCTGTTGTGCTGTCTGCTGTTCCTTTCCGGATGCGGTCCGCAGATCGTTTTTACGACGGAGAAAGAGTCGGACGCCGTATTCAGGATCGGCATCGGGGAAGTGGAGCGGGATGAGGTCGACTGGATGACGGACAGGATCCTGGAGCAGTATCCCGAACAATACCGGGAGGAATTGTTCCAGGCGCTGCCTTCCCTGCAGACGTCGGCGGAAGAAGAAGCGAAACTCAGGCTGTCCCGTATCACCGCGCTCGTGCTCTACGCGGACCGTGAAGGGATCGCGCTTTCGAACGAAGAGGAACGATCGGCAGAAAAACAGGCGCAGATATGGGCGGAGGAAGACGGGGACGCGGATCCGCGCATGCTCATGCGGCTTGCGCGGAACATGCTGCTGTCTGAAAAGGTCTACCGGGAAATGACCGCGGACGTCCAGGACGAGATCAGTGATGAAGAAGCCCGGGTCGCGCTCTGCGACGTGATCCTGGTGCCCACCGTTACCGTGGAGGGAGACGTCCGGACTGAGTTTTCGGAGGAAGATAAAGAGGAGGCCAGACGCCGGGCGGGCCGGATCCTCGGGGAGCTTTCCGCAGGGGGCGACGCGGAACGGATCGCGGAGGAACTGGGGTGTTCGCCGGCCAGACGGCAGGTCACCAGGTTCAATGCGGATCCGGCGGTCTATACGGCGGCTTTTTCCCTGAAAAAAGGGGAGGTTTCTGATATGATTGTTACGGATGACGGTTACGTCATCCTGCGCGGCGTGACCGGGTTTGACGAGGCACTGACAGACGAGTACAAACTGCAGCTGGTCCGGGAACGAAAAGATGCGGCGTTTGCCGAAAAATTCGATGCGTTTGCCGAATCGCTCGAAATTCACATAAAGGAGGCGGAGTAAAAATGGCAGGGAAAGGCACACTTTCCATCAATTCGGAAAATATGTTTCCGATCATCAAGAAATGGCTGTATTCGGATCAGGATATCTTTTTGAGGGAACTGGTATCCAACGGATGCGACGCCGTCACGAAGCTGAAAAAACTGCAGATGATGGGGGAGACGGAGCTTCCGGAATCCTATCAGCCTGAGATCGATATTGTCGTTGATCCGAAAGAAAAAACCATTTCCGTGACCGATAACGGACTGGGCATGACCGAGGACGAGGTCAGGGAATATATCAATAATATCGCATTTTCCGGTGCGGAAGCGTTCATGGCGGAATATAAGGACAAGGCGACGGCCGACCAGATCATCGGCCATTTCGGCCTGGGTTTCTATTCCGCGTTTATGGTGGCCGAACGGGTCACCATCGATACCAGGTCCTACAGGAAGGACGCGGCGGCGGTCCACTGGTCCTGCGACGGCTCTTCGGAATTCGAGATCACCGATTCGGACAGGGCTGAGACCGGGACGACGGTCACCCTGTATCTGTCTGACGACTGCGTCCAGTTTTCCAATTATTACAAAGCGAAGGAAACACTGGAAAAGTACTGCGGCTTTATGCCGTATCCGATCTTTCTTTCCGAGCACGATACGTCCATGACCGAGACCATCGCGGAATCGGAAAGGCGGCCGGAAGACCGGGTGATCGAGAAGATCCCGGCGAAGGAAGCAAAGGAAGGAGAACAGCAGGAAGAGGCAAGACTCAAGATCGCCAAGCGGCCGGAACAGGTCAACGATACGGCGCCGCTCTGGGCGAAGACCCCGAACGACTGCACGGAGGAAGAGTACAAAGAGTTCTACCGGAAGGTTTTTAACGATTATAAGGAACCGCTGTTCTGGATCCACCTGAACATGGATTATCCGTTCAACCTGAAGGGGATCCTGTATTTCCCGAAGATCAACCTGGAGTACGAATCCGCGGAAGGTGTGATCAAGCTGTACAACAACCAGGTCTTTATCGCCGATAACATCAAGGAAGTCATTCCGGAGTTCCTGATGCTCCTGAAGGGCGTGATCGACTGCCCGGACCTGCCGCTCAACGTTTCCAGAAGCGCGCTGCAGAACGACGGTTTCGTCGGGAAGATCTCCGACTATATCACCAAAAAAGTCGCGGACAGGCTTTCCGGCATGTGCCGCACGGATATTGAAAGCTACGAGAAATACTGGGAAGACATCAGCCCGTTTATCAAGTACGGCTGTCTCAAGGACGAGAAGTTCTGTAAAAAGATGACGGATTATATCCTCTTCAAGGCCCTGGACGGCAAGTACTACACGCTGCCCGATGCCCTGAAAGTCAACCGGATCGATACGGAAGATGAAGAGGAAGAAGGAAAGCAGGCAGCTGCCGGGCAGGAAGCGGCTGAGAACGCGAACCCGGACGAAGCCGGGGCACAGGAAGCTGAAGGAGCGGGAGAGAAAGAAGAAAAAGCCGAAGACCGGACGATCTATTATGTGACGGATGAAAACCAGCAGGGCCAGTACATCAGGCTGTTCAAACAGCGGGACCTGACGGCGTTCGTACTGGACCACAGCATTGACCAGCCGTTCATTTCCCAGCTGGAAAGCCGCAACGAGGGCATCCATTTCGCAAGGATCGACGCAGGCATCCAGGACGCGTTAAGATCCAGGATCGGGAAAAAAGCGAAAGAAGAACTGGAAGCGAAGGAAAAGGAAGTCACGGCCTTCATCCGCAAGGCCCTGAAGAAAGACAGGCTGGAAGTCAAACTGGAAAAAATGAAAGACAAAAAGCTGGCTTCCATGATCACCGTGGACGAGCAGAACAGGCGCTTCCGGGACATGATGCGCATGTATTCACCGGGCGGCGCGGATTCTTTCGGCGCTTTCGGCGACGAAGGAAAGACGCTCGTCTTAAACGCTGCCAATCCGCTGGTCAGCCGGCTTCTGGAACAGGATCCGGAGAGCGCGGATGAAAAGGAAAAAACGATGATCTGCGAGCAGCTGTTCGACCTGGCCAGGATCCAGAACGAACCGCTGAGCGCGGACGAAATGAGCGCGTTCGTTGCGCGGAGCAACGAGGTGCTCATGCTGCTGCTTGACCGCGAAGAAAAGACGCGCGGGGAAGTCCCCGTCAACGAGGATTCTAAAGAAGAGAAGACCGAAGAATGAAGAAACGGCTTTCTTACAACCTGGGCGATGAGCTGTTTCACGCCATTGACCACAGGCTGTCATTTTCAGCAGACGAGATCAGGCTGTTTCTCGCGCCCGGCGAGGTGCGGGAGGGACGGTTCGTCATTCGTGCCGGCACTGAAAAAGGCGCGGAAGGTTATGTGACTTCCAGCAGGCCCTGGATGCAGTGCGTCACGGAACGATTTGCCGGTTCCGCGGACGAGATCGTTTACCGGGCGGACGCGTCCGGCTTTGAGGAAGGCGATTCCCCGGAAGGATTTTTCAGGATCCTTTCCACCCAGGGAGAATACCGGATCCCGTACAGGCTTTCGGTCCGTTCTGAAGAGCAGGAAACGACGACGCTGGGCAGTATCGAAAACGCGGCGCATTTCGCGAATCTCGCCAAGACGAACTGGCCTGAGGCGGTGCGCCAGTTTTACCGTCCGGATTTTGTCAGGCGGCTTTCCGAAAAAGAGCCGGAAGCCTATGCCGTTTACAGGGGCCTCGGCACGAAACCCGGCTGCGAGCAGAACGTGGAAGAATTCCTGATCGCGGCCGCCAGAAAACAGCCGGTGGAATATGTGCCGCAGGTAAAGCAGATCCGGACGGAGCTTTCCAGGAGACTTTTAGAACAGGACGTCGACTACTCGCGGTATCCGCTCAGGATCACCCGCAGCGGCTGGGGATATACGTCCCTGACGGTCGAAACGGAAGGTGATTTTCTGCATACGGACCAGCAGAAACTGACGGATGAGGATTTTGTCGGCAACGTGGCTTCCATCAATTACACGGTGGATATGGCGGCGCTGCACGAGGGGAAAAACCTCGGCAGCATCCTGCTGAAGTCCCCGTACGCGGCCGTACGCATCCCGGTCTGCGTCCAGTTCCAGAACAAGCCATCCGCTTCCAGGATGAAGCGGAAGGAAAAACAGCAGCTCATCCTGCAGCTGATGCAGGATTATGAGAAATACCGGACGAAAAAGATGCCCGGCAGGGAATGGATCGAGAAGACCGGACAGGTGATATCAGGGCTTTCCCTTGCGGACCGCTCAGATCCGATACCCTCGCTTTACGAGATCCACAGACAGCTGACGGCCGGCAATAAGCCGGAAGCGTTAAGCCAGTTAAGACGTCTGAACGAGCGTCTGGCGGAGCATGATCCGCGTACTTTTGAAGAGCTGACCCTGACCCAGTATACCAGGGAAGAAGATACCGCGTACTGCTACAGGCTTTATCTGACCGCCCTGTGTTTTGAGGAAGACGACGAACAGATCCGCAGCATCGAGCTCAGGATCCGCGAGAAGATGAAACGCAATCCGTCCAACTGGCGGATCGCCTGGCTGTATATGTATCTTTCCGAGGAGTATCTTTCCCATCCGGAAAAACGGCTGGAGCTCCTTCAGAACCTGTTTGCCAGGGACTGTCGTTCGCCGGTGCTCTATCTGGAGGCGGCGCTGATCTATGAGGTCAATCCGGCGCTCCTGATGGACCTGGACGATTTCTCCCTCCAGGTCCTCATGTACACGGCCCGGAAAGATATCTTAAGCGACAACCTGCTTTCCCAGGTGAATTATCTGGCGGAAAGACAGCGGACCTTCGGCGGAAAGCTGTTCAGGATCCTTTCGGCGGGTTATGAGAAAACGCAGATCCCTGCGCTCGCGCAGGAGACGCTGTCCGTTATCTGTTCGCTTCTGATCAAGGGAAATCAGACGGATCCCCGCTACTTCCCCTGGTATCAGAAGGGAGTGGAAAAAGAACTCCAGATCACCAGGCTGTTTGAATACTATATGATGTCGCTGCCGGAAGATTTCGAGGGAGAGATCCCGAAGATGGTACTGATGTATTTCGCGTACCAGGCCAATCTTCCTTATGCGCAGAAAGCGGCCCTTTACCGGTATGTTTCCGAACACCGGGACGAAATGCCGGAACTCATGTTCCAGTATGAACAGCAGATCAATGATTTCACGATGGATCAGCTTTCACACGAACGGATCACGAAAGACCTGGCCGCTTTGTACGACGATTATCTGATGAATCACGCGCTGGATGAAAAGACCGCTGAGAAGGCGGTCCTGATGGCGCATATGTGCGTGCTCAGGACAAGCGGAACGGGAATACGCCGGGCAGTCCTGATCTATGACCGCGTCAACGGTGAAGAAGTCTATCCGGTAGAGAACGGGATCGCGTATTTTCCGGTCTACGGGGAATTGAACCATATTTTCTTCGAAGATCCGGAAGGAAACCGCTTCGCGAAAAGCGTCCCGTACACACTGGACCGGATCATGGACACCGAACGGCTTTCGTCGGTGCTTTCCTATTATCATGTCCGGAATGACGCTTACGTCCTTTCCAGGATAAAAGAGGGCGAAGACGGCCTGAAACTGGATAAGGATAACGCGAAAGTGCTTCTGGAACTTGCCCTTTCGGGCCGTTTGTCCGAGCGTTTTTACCGTCAGGCCGTACATGACCTGCTTCGTTTTTATGAAAAGGAGGATGCGGACCGGGACCTGAACCGTCTGCTTGCTTCGGTCTCTCCCGAAAGGGTCAGTCCGGAAAACAGGACGGAGATGATCGGCTCCCTGGTGAACGCGGGGCGCAACGAGCAGGCCTATGCCTGGATCAGGCGCTACGATACCTTCGACGCGGAGCCCGAGGTGCTTTTCAGGCTGTGTTACCGGATGATCGCCGAAGACAGCGCAGGCCAGGACGATGCGTTTCCGGCGATCGTGCATGAAGCGTTCCTGCGCGGACTGTACAACGAGGATATCCTGAAATATCTGTCGGTCTCCTTTGACGGCCTGACGCAGGAACTTGCGGAGATCCGGAAGGCCATGGAAGGATTTGACCTGGATACGGGCGAACTGACCGGCAGAATGTTTTCACAGATGCTCTATACCGGGGAAGTCCTGCCGGACCAGGCGGAGCTTCTTGAAAAATACGCCGGAAAAGAAGAGGAAGACGACTCTGTCCTGTGCGGGGCGGTTCTGTCGCAGAGCAGCCATTACTGCCTGCTCAGGAAGTCGGAGCTTCCGGCGACCATGTTCGAGCGGATCGGCAATTACGGCAGGGAGGGCGTCCCGCTCTCGGATGCCTGCCGGATCGCGTATCTGAAGACGCTTTCGGAACGTTCGGGAGAGATCTCCAAACAGGAGCAGGAGGTAAGCCGGCTGTTTTTGTCCGACCTTCTGGAAAACGGTATCGTTTTCCCGTTCTACAGGCAGTTTATCGGGTTTGTCCCGCAGCTTCAGGCGTACGCGAACGAGACCCTCGCGGAATACGACGACGCGCAGAATACCGGGCGGCATATCGTTTTCCATTACGCCATGGAGGAAGACGGGCTGCGCGGAGAGTTTGAGACCCGGGAGATGCGGGAAATGTACGAAGGCATGTACGTCACCGGGTTCACGCTGTTTTTCGGGGAACAGATGCATTATTTCATTACGGATGACCCGGAAGAGAAAAACATCGTGGAGAGCGGATCGATCGGACAGGACGCTCGGATCATGGACCAGGACCAGGACCGTTTCGGAAGGGTCAACAAGATCGCCTATATGTCGGCGATGCATCGAAACGAAGAGGCGTTCCGCGCTGCCGGGGAGTACGATCATATGCGGTTTCTGGTCTCGTCCCTGTTCAGGCTCGAAGATAAATAAAACGAGGGGGGCTTATGCTCTTTGTAGAAGCCTTTAAGAAAGAAAAGAAATACTACGCGGGATTCGATCTCTGCGACGACTACTGCCAGATCGCCTTCGGGGAGATCGACAGGACGGGAGGCCTTCCGCTCCAGATCAGGACGCTTACCGCCGGGGAAGCGGAGAACGATTACAATATCCCGATGCTGCTTTACAAAAAGAACGGATCGGAAAACTGGAGTTTCGGCCGTCAGGCGGCCGTCAATTCCAGGGAAGCCGACGGGATCCTGGTCGCACACCTGTTTTCGGCGGCCCTGGCGGACCAGGCCATCGAGATCGAAGGCGCAGGATACGATGCGAGAAAACTGCTTTCCCTGTTTATCCGGAAATGCTTAAGGCTCCTGAACGACAACGTCCCGCTGGAGCAGCTGGGGATCCTGCTGTTTACGGTACCGGTGATGAACAAAGCTGCCGTTCAGCTGATGGAATACCTGAAAGAAGAACTGGACCTGCCGTCGGAGATCCTGTTCTACGAAGAACACGACAGTTCTTTCTATCACTACATGCTCAACCAGGAGGAAGTCCTGCGGTCGCGGGACGTGCTGCTGTGCGAGTATAAGGGATTCGACCGCATCCATATTTCCAGGCTGACCTACAACCGGCATACCACGCCGGTCGTGGGATATGTGCAGAATGCGGAATTCGGCGCGTTTCCGGCCGATTCCGAAAAAGACATGGATATCCAGTTTACCCGGATCGTGCAGAAAGAACTGGCGGCCGGAAATTTCTCCGCGGCGTATCTGATCGGCGACGGTTTCAAGGGGAAATGGCTCCACGACGCGCTTTCGCTTCTTTGCAGGAACTGCCGTGTTTTCCAGGGCAACAACCTTTACAGCAAAGGAGCGGCGGTCAGCGCCAGGCTTCGCTTATATCCGGACGAGATCACGGACCGGTATTTCTTCCTGAGTGAAAGCAAACTGAAATTCAATATCGGGCTCCTGGCTGTGAAGCAGGGGAAAGAGACCTGCGAACCGCTGCTGGACGCCGGTGTCTACTGGTATGAAGCCGGCTGTGAGAAGGACTTTATCCTCGAAGGGACCAACGAGATCCGGCTGGTGATGATGCCGATCACGGGCGGCAATGCTTCGGAATACATGATCAGGCTTGACGAGCTGCCGGTCAGGGAAGACAGGGTGACGAGGATCCGTGTGAATCTTTCCATGCGGACGGTCAATCATCTGGACGTCCGGATCAGGGATATGGGATTCGGCGAGATCTACCCGGCCAGCGGCCTGCGCTGGGAGAAAGGAATCACGTTATGAGCCGCGTACTGGTATCCGCCGGCATGCTGGCGAAAAATCCGTATCTTATAGAAAAGATCGAGCGGCGGGTCTGGTCGGTCGAAGAGCTTTGTTATTCACTCGTGGAAAGCGCCCGGTATCTGGACGAAAGCATCATGGACGAAGGCCTGCTGTCCTGGCTGGATACCGAATGCGGGCTGCCTTCTCTCGCGTCCGCCCTGCAGCCGTTCATGGGGCAGAGCAGGCGCCTTTCGGACTTTGTATCGACGATCCTGCAGTTTACCGGGTACGTCAGCTCGGAGAAAGAGAACGAGACCAGGCAGACGGTCGAGATCGGCGGAGCGCTGAAACCGCTTGAAAAAAGCATTCACAACGCGGACGAACTGGCACGGAACCAGCACACTTACCGGGCAATCGCCGAATACGACGCGGTGCTGGAGGAGCATCCGCATCTTGAAAAAAGGATCCGGGCGGAGCTTGAACGGAAAAAAGGCGTCCTGTATACGGACATGTTCCGCTTCAAACAGGCGGCGGAATCTTTTCTCCGCGCTTACGAACTGACCGGCGACGCGGAAAGCTACCTGTACTATCTGACGGCCGTCAGACTGTCTCTTACAAAAGAAGAATACGTCTCCTTCATTTCAGAGCATCCGGAAGCATATGAGTATTCCATGACCCTGGAACAGCGGATGAGCGCCGCGGAGGCAGAATACATGAAAGAGGCGTCGCACGGCCGGATCGGCAGGATCACCTCTTATTTCGAGAGCGGCCAGATGACGAATTTCGAACTGGAACTGGACCGGCTGATCCGCGACCTGAAAAAAGAGTACCGGCAGCGGATCGGGGAACTGGTTTGACCGTATTTACGCAGACGTCGTTTTTTACCGCCTGAAAAACCGGAGCAGGAGATAAACGAGCACCGGGACGATAACGATCAGGATCAGGAAAACGCGAAAGAGAGAGCTGTTTTCCGGCGTCGTGAAAAATGACAGCACCAGGGCGGCAAGGATGAGCCCTGCAAGCAGGATCACTGCAATAAGCGCGGCCAGCCGCCTGGCGGGTGTGTACTGGGAAGAAGATGTTTTTTGAGATTCATCGGAGATCCTGGTCATATCCGCTCCTTTTTTATTGATTTTCCTGCTGCCCGGGATATTCCATCCGGTTGAGCTGCGCGGCAAGATAATCCGAAATGAGTTCCATGCCTTTCCGGTTCGGGTGGACGCCGTCGATCGTATATTCTTTGGCGTTTTCGGACGTCAGGCCGCAGTCCTTCATATCGATCAGCGTCAGTCCATGGTCCAGGGCGATCGTCCGGACCATTTCATTATAATCGTCCATCGTGAGGCCGAGGTTGTTTTCAAAAGGAATGCCGGTCTCGGGATAGGTCATCGGAAGATACGTGCAGCAGATGATCCACGTGTTCG